>Ga0182741_1000360_pt1 | contig 70095 bp, 62 predicted proteins | sample eDN5th37CBELigOP_FD_128874 | JGI IMG/M metagenome (GOLD analysis project Ga0182741, IMG submission 128874) | Enriched Organic Plus compost microbial communities from Emeryville, California, USA - eDNA 5th pass 37_C BE-Lig OP (version 2) (version 2) ...
CCTCTCGGCAAGTCCAGCGCTTCCATCATGTCCAGAAGGAGCAGTCCCAGGAGCGTCAGCGCCGCAGCGCCGCGTCCCGTTTGGTGAGGCGACTTATACGGACCTCCCCCAACACTGTCAACGGGGTTGAATCGGGCAATCGAATTTTTTTGCACTCCGCCCTGCGATCTATTTGATTTACCTATAAAAAACAATGAGATAGCAACTATTCCACACCCCCTGTGGAAAGTTTTTCGCCCAATTTCCAGCCAGTCGGGCTTCGGAATCGCGCGCTCTGCCGGGCTCGCGGCCCCTTCGCCCCTCCCCCACTGGATTTGCCTTTCCTCTTCCGGACTGGCAGTGATGACGGCCTGATAGTTCCCCGCATATGGAGATCCCCAATGGGCGACGACGAAATCATCGTGAAGGACAGCAACGGCACCCGCCTCCTCGACGGGGACTCCGTCACCGTGATCAAGGACCTCAAGGTCAAGGGCACCTCTGAAACGATCAAGCGCGGCACGCTGATCAAGGGTATCCGGCTGACCGACAAGCCGGGTGAGGTGGAGTTCAGCACGAAGCAGGTGAAAGGCCTGGTTCTCAAGACCGAATTCCTGAAAAAGGCCTGAGCCTCGACTTCTGGAAGGCATCAAGAGGTATCAGTATGTGGGCGGCGTGATCGCCCACACCACCACGCATTCCCGCTCGCCCCGGTTCGCATAGCGATGGGGAATCGTGCTCTCGAAGGCGAAGCTGTCGCCTTCCCTGAGCACCACATGCTTCTCGCCGATCCACAGATCGAGTTCCCCTTCGAGAACGACTCCCGCCTCCTCGCCATGATGGCTATAGGGCGTATCCCCGCTCTCCGAGCCCGGCGCGAAGGTGCAGCGCAGCAGCTCCAGCTGCCGGCCGAGATTCGGCGACAGCAACTCGTCCGTGATCCCGCCGGTGAACGAAAGCTTCCGCCGGTTATTCGCTCGCACCACATGGTCGCGCAGCTCGTCTTCCCCGTCGGCGCCCTGCATGAAGAACCAGCTGATGGTCACGTCCAGCGCCTTGCTGATGCTGTGCAGTGCCTTGACTGATGGACTTGAGATCCCCCGCTCGACCTGGCTGAGATATCCCTGGCTCAGACCTGACGTCCGGCTGAGCGCCGCCAGCGTCATTCCACGCGCCTTGCGCAGATGCCGCACCTCGTCCCCAATCCGCCGATCGATCGCTACGTCAGACTGAAGATGTCCGGCGGCCACTGCTTCGCTCATCTTGCCGCCCGCACGCTTGCTCTTCAACGGAACTTCGCTGCGCTTCATCGCTCCTCGCCCAGGCCGGCAGGGTCGGCCGGAAAAGTGAAAATTGACATGGCAAATTTCACCCTCGTGATCTAACGTCATTCTGCGTTCACAATATGCCCTCGGGCAACAGGGACTCCAGGAAAATGTCGAGTGATCTTCCAAGTTCTGCGGAAGTCGTGATCGTCGGCGGCGGCGTGGCCGGCTGTTCGATTGCCTACCACCTCACAAAGCTGGGCGTGACCGATGTCGTGCTCTGCGAACGTAAGCAGCTGACCTGCGGAACCACCTGGCATGCGGCCGGTCTGGTGACCCAGCTCCGCGCTACCCGCAACATGACCGAGCTGGCGAAATACACTGGCGAGCTTTTCACGAAGCTCGGCGAGGAGACCGGTCAGGAAACTGGCTTCAAGCAGAACGGTGCGCTACGGCTCGCCAAGACCGAGGGTCGCCTCGAGGAGCTCACTCGCGGCGCCTCCATGGGCCGCAATTTCGGCCTGCCCATGTTCCCGATCACCCCGGGCGAGATCAAGGAACGCTGGCCGCTGCTGAACATCGACGGAATCGTCGGGGGCATCTGGGCTCCCCGCGACGGCCAGGTGAACCCGGCTGACGTCACCATGGCGCTGGCGAAGGGCGCCCGCATGGGTGGTGCCAGGATCATCGAGAACCTGCGCGTCGACCGCATTCTCGTCGAGGGCGGAAAGGCCGTCGGCGTCCTCACCGAACACGGCGAGATCCGCGCGAAGAAGGTTGTCGTCTGCGGCGGCATGTGGTCCCGCGACCTGGCGGCGAAGTCTGGTGTCTCGCTGCCGCTCCATGCTGCCGAGCACTTCTATATTGTCACCGAGGAAATGCCGGAGCTGCCGCGCAATACGCCGGTCATGTTCGTGACCGACGAGCAGGCTTATTATAAGGAAGATGCCGGCAAGCTGCTGGTCGGCGCCTTCGAGAAGAAGGCCAAGCCCTGGGGGCACAACGGCATTCCGGAAGATTTCTGCTTCGACTCCCTGCCCGAAGACTTTGACCACTTCGAGCCGATCCTGCGCATGGCCATCAACCGCGTGCCCGCTCTCGAGCACACTGGCATTCAGCTCTTCTTCAACGGGCCCGAGAGCTTCACGCCCGACGACCGTTACCTGCTGGGTGAGACGCCGGAGGTGAAGAACCTGTTCTGCGCCTGCGGCTTCAACTCGGTTGGCATCCTGTCGTCCGGCGGCGTGGGCAAGGCCCTTTCCTCCTGGATTGTCGAGGGCCACCCGCCGATGGAACTGGCCGATGTGGACGTGCGCCGCATGATGCCCTTCCAGTCGAACCGTAAGTATCTCTACGACCGCACGACCGAAGCACTCGGCCTGCTCTTCGATATGCATTGGCCCTACCGCCAGTTCGAGACCGCCCGCGACGTGCGAAAGAGCCCGATCCACGATCGCCTCCTCGCCTGGGGCGCATTCATGACCGAAATGGTCGGCTGGGAACGTCCCGGCTTCTTCGCCACGGACACGGTGAAGGCAGAGATCGAATATTCCTACGGGCGCCAGAACTGGTTCCCGGCCGCTGCGGCTGAATCGCGTCACACCGCCGAGCACGTCTCGCTCTTCGACCAGACGTGCTTCGTGAAATACGCCATCGATGGCCGCGATGCCTGCGCCTTCCTCAACCAGGTCTGCGCCAATGACATCGACGTTCCCGTAGGCCGCCTCGTCTATACCCAGATGCTGAACGAGCGCGGCGGCATCGAGGCCGACGTGACCGTCACCCGGCTGGCGGAAGACAGCTTCATGCTGGTCACGGGAGCCGTTTCCCAGACCCGCGACCTCGCCTGGCTGAAGCGGAACATTCCGGATGGCGCTCATGTCTTCGTGCGCGACATCACCTCCGGCCTGCCGATGTTCTCGCTCATGGGGCCAAAGTCGCGCGCATTGCTTCAGAAGCTATCCGGCGAAGACCTGTCCAACGACGCCTTCCCCTTCGCCACCAGCCGCGAGATCGAGCTCGGTTATGCCAAGGTGCGCGCCAGCCGCGTGACCTATGTGGGGGAATTGGGGTGGGAGCTCTACGTTCCCGCGGAATTCGCTCTGCATGTCTATGACCGGATCATCGAGGCCGGGGAAGAATTCAACCTCCGCCCCGCCGGTTACTTCGCCCTCAACTCGCTTCGGATGGAAAAGGGCTACCGTCACTGGGGCCATGACATTGGCGAGGAGGACAATCCCTATCAGGCCGGCCTCGGCTTTGCCGTGAAGTTGGACAAGCCCGGCGGCTTCATCGGCCGCGACGCCCTGCTCCGCGCCCGCGAAGAAGGCACCCCGAAGCGCCGTCTCGTGCAGTTCCGCCTCCACGACGACAGCGGCCTGCTCTATCATGAGGAGCCCGTCTGGATCGGCGACCGGATCGTGGGTTCGATCACATCGGGTGCCTATGGCCATCGGGTCCAGGCATCTCTCGGCATGGGCTACATCACCCACGAGGACGGCGTGACGGCTGACTTCCTCGCGTCGAACCAGTTCGAGATCGAGATTGCTGGCAAGCGGTATCGGGCCGATGCCCAGCTCCAGGCCTGGTACGACCCGAAGAACGAGCGCATCCGCGCCTGACGGTCAGGGCTGTCCGATCACCGGTCGGGCAGCTCCATCACGACGACCAGCATCGCGGAAGTCAGGCAATGACCTTGATCCGCGATCGACCACGGCCGGCAGGCTTGAGCTTTTCCTGCTCCACCAGCTGGACCAGAAGACGCTGACCGGCACCGATCACATGATCCCGCAGCGCCAACTCCGCCCTGTCGGCCTCGCCGGCCCTGATCGCATTGAGGATCGGCCGGTGCGATAGCGCCTCGCTCTCCGCATCGCTGCGATACAGCTTGGTATAGAGGATGCAGAGCCGCGTCCTCGCCTGCAGCTGTTTCAGATGCTCCAGCAGCAGCTCGTGACCGCAGGGCTGGCAGACAGCCCAGTGGAACGCCATGTCCGCCTCGATGATGGCGAGCTTGTCCGACGAATTCGCGGCGGCCGCGAGCGACTCATAGGCCTGCTCGACCGCCGCCGCCGCATCCCCGTGCATCCGCCCGTTCGTCATGCCGAGCTTGAGCGCGAAGGCCTCGAGCAGCGCCCGCAGACTGAACACTTCATGCACCAGCTGCGGGGAAACTGGCGATACGATGGCTCCGTGCCGCGGGCTGAGGACCACGAGCCCGGAATCCGTCAGGCCCCGCAGGGCCTCCCTGATCACGCTGCGGGACACGTCGAGCCGCCGGCCCAGCGGAATCTCCGGCAGCGACGCGCCTGGTGGATAAGTCCCGTTGAGAATGTCCCGCTGGATCTGCTCTGCTACTCTTGAAACGATTGTCGGTGAAGTCGTGGCGTTCGCCATACTGCCGGAATTTCCTACCTGCTTTTTTGTCACTTGGTTTTGCAAGCAGAGTAGGGTCGCCACCCGGACCGGTCAACGCTACTTCCGGAAGTGGCGGCGGATTGAACTTCCCCTGTAGCGTTGCGGTCTCTTGCTCCATTCCGCGATCCGCCCCACATTGCCGTGGCGAAATACGTCGCGCGAATTGTCGCTGAAGGGTAGCGACTGACAATCGGGCAGTGAGTACATGCACATCTTCGTCTTGACCGGTGCCGGCATCTCGGCGGAAAGCGGGCTTGGCACCTTTCGCGACAAGGAAGGGGAAGGGATCTGGGCGAAGTTCGACCCCATGAAGCTGGCCACTCCCGAAGGCTTCGCCAGCGATCCGGTCGGCGTTCACGAATTCTACAACGCCCGGCGCCAGAACCTGCTGGCCGCCCGGCCCAACGAGGCCCATCAGGCACTGGCCCGTCTTCAGCAGGGCCTCACCGATATCGGCGGCCGGCTGACGCTGGTGACACAGAACATCGACGATCTGCACGAACAGGGTGGTTGCCACGACGTGATTCACATGCATGGCGAGCTGCTGAAGGCCCGTTGCACCGCCTGCCGTCACGTCCATCCCTGGCGCGACGATCTCGGTCTTCTTGATCACTGCCCCAATTGCGGCAAGACGGGATATCTTCGCCCCCATGTGGTCTGGTTCGGCGAAATGCCCCTGATGATGGACCGCATCTATGACGAGCTCAGTCAGGCGGATCTCTTCGTCGCCATCGGCACCTCGGGCACGGTCTACCCGGCCGCGGGTTTCGTCGCCGAGGCGCGCACCATGTCCATCGGCACCCTCGAGATCAATCTCGAACCATCAGAAGGTGCCCGCCTGTTCGACAGCCACCTTTACGGGCCAGCCTCATCGGCCGTGCCCGCCTGGGTAGACAGCGTGCTCGCCGGATTGCGGTGATCGGTTGAGAATCCGCCCGGTTGCTGGCCTTTCCGCGCCCTCTCGCCTTGCCTTCCCCGATGACTTGTGGTGGCATGTGACGGCAACTGCGGCAGGGGGAACTGCCGCCCAATAAAATCGCAGCCGACACATCGGGGAGCACTATGTCTGAGAGTACATTGCGCAATTTGAGTCTGGATGAGGCGCTCAGCCAGGCGGAGCAGCGTTATCGCCAGAACAATCCGAAGAGTGCGGCGCGACACGAGCAGGCATGCGCCTCAATGCCTGGGGGCAACACCCGGACGGTGCTCCATTATGCGCCCTTCCCTGCCACCATCGTGAAGGGCGAAGGCGCTTATCTGACCGACCTGGATGGCCACCGCTATACTGACTTTCTCAATGAGTATACGGCGGGTCTCTACGGTCACTCCAACCCGGTGATCCTTGAAGCTGTCCGCAACGCCCTGTCCGGCGGCCTCGTGCTGGGTGGCCCGAACGAACACGAGGCGAGGCTCGCCCAGATCATCTGCGAGCGCTTCCCGTCCTGCGACAAGGTCCGCTTCTGCAATTCCGGTACCGAGGGCAACATCAACGCCATTGGTCTGGCACGGTCGGTGACCGGACGCAGCCACGTGCTGGTCTTCGTCAACGCCTACCATGGCGGCGTGCTGACCTTCTCCACCACCTCCTCGCCGATGAACGCGCCCTATCCGTTCATTTTCGCGCATTACAATGACATCGACGGCACCCGGAAGATCATCCGCGAGAACGCCGACAAGCTCGCCGCCGTCATCATTGAGCCGATGATGGGCTCCGCCGGCGCCATCGTCGCCGAGGTACCCTTCCTGGCCATGTTGCGGGAGGAAACCGAGGCCAATGGCATCGCGCTGATTTTCGACGAGGTCATGACCTCGCGTCTGTCCCCCGGTGGCCTCCAGGCCAAGACCGGCATCACGCCGGATCTCACCAGCTTCGGCAAGTATGTCGGTGGCGGCCTGACCTTCGGCGCATTCGGTGGCCGCGAGCGTTTCATGGAGCGGCTCGACCCGTTCCGCGCCGATGCCCTGCTCCACTCGGGCACCTACAACAACAACGTGCTGACCATGGCGGCCGGTGTTGCCGGCCTGTCGAAGGTTTACACGCCGGAAGTCGCCGTCGAGTTCAACGCCAAGGGTGAAGCCTTCCGGGCCCGTCTCAACGAGACGGCGAAGAAGCGCGGCGCACCGGTCCACGTGACGGGCTCGGGCACGATCATGTGCATCCAGCTCACCGACAAGCCCTTCAACACGCCGGCGGCAGCCCCCGTGGTTGACCCGAAGGTCCGCGCGCTCATGCATCTCGAGATGCTCGACCGCGGCTTCTACATTGCCCGTCGCGGCTTCATCAGCCTGTCGCTGGCCCTGACTGATGCCGACTATGACGGCTTCGTCGATGCATTCGACGACGTGCTGACAGTCGTGACGCCGCATCTCGGCTGATCAGCCAGTCGCCCAAGAATAAGGGGCGGCTGCCGCATCGGCAGTCGCCCCTTTTCTGTCTGGTAACCGGAATTGCCGCCTAGCGCGGCATGCTCACGCCACCACGCTTGGCGAGCCACGCAATCAGCCCCATCGTGATCACCGTGAAGGTGATGAGCAGCGTGGCGATAGCCGTAATCGTCGGGTTCACCCGCAATACCAGCTCGTTGAACATCTTCTTCGGGATCGTGTCATAGGCGCCCGACAGGAAGACGGTGATGATCACCTCGTCGAAGCTGATGATGAAAGCGAAGATCCACGCCGCCAGCATGCTGGGGATGAGATTGGGCACCAGCACCCGCCAGAACATGAGCTGCCAGGAGGCGCCGAGGCTCAGCGCAGCCTGCTCGATGCGGACGTCGAACGAGCGGATCGCCACCGACATCAGCAGCACCACATAGGGCAGACCCAGCACCGTATGGCCGATGATCATGCCCGGCAGCGTGCCCAGGAGACCGAACTTGGCCAGATAGATGTAGAGTGCCAGAGCGGTAATCACCTGCGGTACGATCAGCGGCATGAGGAAATTGGCTTCCAGCACCCGCGTGCCGCGGAAGGTGGCCCGCACCAGGCCATAGGCCGCGGCGCTGCCCAGAATGACGGCAAGCGTGCTGGAGGCGAAGGCCACGATGATCGAGTTTTTCGCCGCCTCGAGCCAGCGCGGATCGTTGAAGAACGACTCGAACCAGCGCAGCGAGAAGCCTGGCGGCGGGAACTCGAGCGTATCGGCGCTCGAGAACGACATCGGGATCACGATGGCGATCGGCAGGCAGAGGAACAGGAGGATCGCGACGCCGACCACATCGATGAGCCAGCGGGAAAGCGGAGCGCGCTCCTTCCTGGAAACAGGTCCGCTGAAGGTAGTCTCAGCAGCCATGCGGACCTCCGGCGCGTTCAGTCATCATTGGATACGGCTCTTCTTTTCGACCCACTGGTAGGCCGCATAGAACACGAGGGTGAACACGAGCAGCGCCGTCGAGATTGCCGCGGCAAGCTCCCATCTCGGCATGCGGTTGACCAGCGTATCAAGCATGTTGGCGATCATCGGCACGCGGCCGCCACCAAGAATGGCCGGCGTGATGAAGAAGCCCAGCGTGAGGATGAAGACCAGAATGGCCCCTGCGGCCAGTGCCGGAATGGTCAGCGGGAAGAAGATGCGGAAGAAGATCGTACTTGGGCTCGCGCCCATCGATTCCGCCGCCTGCAGCACCCGCTTGTCGAGCTTGAGCATCGCCGCGAACAGCGGCAGTACCAGGAACGGCAGCAGCACGTTGGTCGTGCCGATGATCACACCCACCTGATTGTACAGGAAGGCCACTGAGTTTTCCGTCAACCCGAGATATTTCAGCGTGCGGTTGACGATGCCGTCGTTTCCCAGCACCACGATCCACGCATAGGTACGGACCAGAATGCTGATCCAGAAGGTCAACACCACCAGTCCGAGGGCAATCATCTGCCCGCGCGGCGAGAGCCGCCACATCCAGTAGGCCAGCGGATAGCCCAACACGCAGCAGGCGAGGGTGGTGAGAACGGCGATGTACATCGTGTTGCCCAGCACCTTCATGTAGACGCTGCCCTTGGCGAGCGCTGCATAGTGCTTGAAGGCGTCACCTTCCGGGCCGATTGACCAGCCCAGCATCATCAGGATGGGAAGATTGAACAGGAGCAGCAGGAAGACGGCGGCCGGGATCAGCTGCCCAAGCCCCTGAGGCATGGAGAACGGCCGCTTTTGCGGCGGCACTGTCTCTGAAACGATATCACTCATGGATCACCGGGTGGATCGGGGCTGCAATGAGCCCCGATCCCTCCTGTCGGGATTGAGGAAAGAGCAGGCGCTACGGCCTTAGAGGCCGAGCTTGAACTCCTGCCAGCGCTGCTCGACTTCGTCGGCGTGGTCATACCACCACTTAGGGTCCATCATGAACTGGACAGCCTTGTTCTTCGACGCGGTCGGGAACTTGTCGAGACGATCCTGCGGCAGCAGCGGATCAAGTTCGGTGCTCGGGCCGGTATAGGACACGACATTCGCCGCAGCAGCCTGGTTCTTGGCCACCGTGACTTCGTGCAGCAGCTTCATCGCCGCAGCCTTCTGCTCCGGATCGATGCCCTTCGGCACGCCAAAGAACGTCAGGTCAAGCTGGCCCTCATTGAAGGTGTAGTTGATGCCGGGCTCGTCGGTCACGCGACCGGACCAGGCGACGGCATACTGCACCTCATTGTCCTTCAGCAGCTGCGGCGGCTGGGCGCCAGCCTGCCACCAGACGGCGACGTGGTCCTTCAGCTCTTCGAGCTTCTTGAACGCACGGTCGAGATCGAGCGGATACAGATCCTTCGGCTCGACGCCGTCGGCGATCAGAGCCATCGGCAGGATGTACGCCGGATAGTCAGGCAGGGCGCGCTTGCCGGGGAAGTTTTCCACGTCCCACAGATCCTTCCAGCCATTCAGCGGCTTCGCGTCATCGCGCCAGGCGAGGATCGTGGAATAATACTGCCAGCCGAGACCCTTGTCCTGCTTGGCCTCGTCATAGATCGGATCGGGATTGATCGCTTCCCAGTCCAGTTCTTCGAGCAGGTCCAGAGCCTTGGCCTGTTCGTACTCGGCGCTGCTCAGCTCGTTGAGAGCGGAAGTGACATTCTTCGCTTCCACCATCGCGCGCAGCTTGCCGAGACCGGCGGGGCTCTCGCGTACGACCTTGATGCCGGTCTTCTCGGTGAATGGCTTGATGTAGCCGACTTCGATCGACTCGCCGGACGGGCCGCCGGCCTCGATCATCCGCAGCTCCTTGACTTCGGCCTGTGCGAGCCCGGTGCTCGACATCAGCAAAGCCCCGAGCGCAAGCGCCTTAAGGCCGCTTCGAACGATGGTTTTCATATTTTCTGTTCTCCCTCCGGTAGTCCACGATACAAAGCCAGTCCAGCCAGACCCTCCTGGCCGAGTTTTATTCACTTTGGACTGGTTCTGAAGTCAAATGGCAGCTTACGTCAGCTAATCCCCTAACCCTCTGATTTTACTGCTTGTGCTGCCATGGTACTTGACGGAGGATTGTGTCATATGTGATCAGGAATGACAATAGTGTGGCAGAGAAGAGCTCGAATTTGGGCGCATCACGCGCCCGTAAGGCCGGCCACGGGGTGATGGGGACCGATCTCGCATGAGCACAATCCAACTCCTGGATGTAACCAAATCCTACGGTAGCTTCGTTGCTTGCCGGAACATCAACCTGAATGTTCGCGAGGGCGAGTTTCTCACGATTCTTGGGCCCAGCGGCTCAGGCAAGACCACCCTTCTTACGCTGATCGCCGGCCTTTCACTGCCCTCTTCCGGCCAGATCATTATTGGAGGCCGGGACGTCACCTATGAAAGCTCCGGAAAGCGGAACGTAGGACTTGTTTTCCAGAGTTATGCCCTTTTTCCACACATGACGGTTCGGGAGAACGTGGCCTTCCCGCTCAACGTCCGCAAGCTCAGCGCCGAGGAAGTCGACCGTCGCGTGACCGAAGCGCTCCAGCGCGTCCGCCTCACCGGCTTCGAGAACCGCAAGCCGAGCCAGCTTTCCGGTGGCCAGCAGCAGCGCGTGGCGCTCGCCCGCGCCTTCGTCTTCCAGCCCGCCATTCTCCTGCTCGATGAACCGCTCGGCGCCCTGGACCGCAAGCTGCGCGAGCAGGTGCAGGTCGAGCTCCGCCAGCTCCAGCGGTCCCTCGGCATCACCACCATCCTGGTGACCCATGATCAGGAGGAGGCGCTGTCCCTGTCCGACCGTCTGGTCGTGCTTGATCATGGCTCCATCCAGCAGATCGGCACGCCGGAAGATTGCTATCTCTGTCCCGCCAATCTCTTTGTCGCCGACTTCCTGGGCACCGCCAATATCTTCAAGGGCAAGGTCCGCAGTGAGGGCGACAATTTCCACATGCAGCTCGAGGGCGGTATCGAGGTTCCCTGCCCTCAGCCGCCGGCGAATGCAGACGCCGTCAATCTCATCGTGAGGCCGGAGAATGTCGTGCTGCGGCCGGCCGAAAACGGCAATGCCCTCAACGCCACGGTGACCGACGTGATCTATCTCGGCCAGACCGTCCGCTACCAGCTCGCAGGCGCTCACGGCGCTCCGGTGATCGCCACTGCAGGTGGCAGCGCCGCCCGCTTTGCCCCGGGTGAAAAGGTCAGCGTCACCTGGCGGCCGGACAATACCTGGTTTGTCACCAACTAGGCTTCCGTCGGTGATCCTCTTGTGCGAACAATGATCGAGGGAGGACCTGATCGTGTTCGCACCCCGGATCGACCTTGGGACACATGTCGTCTCCAACCAGCCGCCGGAACTGGCTGGACGAAACCTTTACATCACGGATCCCGTCTTCCGCGCGGCGGCGTTGCGCGAGGGCGGCCACTGGCTCGATGACCCGCTCAGCGGCCTGGGGGAAGCAGTTGGTTCTCCCGAAATCCTCGCCCTCGGCGCCGACGCCAACCGCTTTCCGCCACAGCTTGCCGCTTTCGACCGCTTCGGCCGCCGTATTGACGAGGTGACCTTCCACCCCGCCTACCACGCCCTCATGGGCCTGGCGATGCAGCACCATGTCCACGACATCGCCTGGCTGGGGGAGCGCCCAGGCGGCCATGTCGCCCATGTAGCCCTGCTTGCTCTCTTCACCCAGGCGGAAGCTGGCGTCATGTGCCCGATCAACATGACCTATGCCAGCGTGCCGGTCCTCCGCCAGCAGGCCACACCAACCGCTCCCTGGCTCGAAAGGCTCATCGGTGGCGCCTACGACCCCGCGCTGCGTCCCATCACCGAAAAGGCTGGCATCACCATCGGCATGGCGATGACCGAGAAACAGGGTGGCAGCGACGTTCGCGCCAATGAGACCACGGCCACGACGCTTGACGCTGCCCGCCGCCATTTCAGTCTGCGGGGCCACAAATGGTTCTGCTCGGCGCCCATGAGCGATGGCTTCCTCACCCTCGCCCGGACTGAAGCCGGTCTTTCGTGCTTTCTTGTCCCGCGCATCACCCCGGCAGGCGAACGCAACGCTATCCAGCTCATGCGCCTCAAGGACAAGCTCGGCAATCGCTCCAACGCCTCCGCCGAGATCGAATATCACGATGCATATGCCGAGCTCATTGGCGAGGAAGGCCAGGGGGTTAAGACCATCATCGAGATGGTCCATCACACCCGCCTCGGCACCATCGGCAGCACCCTGGGTATCATGCGCATGGCGTTTGCCCAGGCGCTGAACCACGTCGAGCACCGCCGCGCCTTTCAGAAGCGCCTGATTGACCACGCCCTGATGCGTGCCGTGGTGGCTGAACTGGCGCTCGACTACGAGGCCGCTGTTGCCCTGACCATGCGCGTCGCCCGCGCCTTCGACGCACGGACCGAACTCGATCGCTCCTTTGCCCGGCTGGCCGTTGCCCTCGGAAAGTTCTGGCTGACCCAGCGCAACCCGAACTTCGTCTTCGAATGCATGGAATGCCTGGGCGGCAATGGCTATATCGAGGAAGGCCCCATGCCGCGCCTTTACCGCGAGGCTCCGGTCAACGCGATCTGGGAAGGCTCGGGCAACGTGATTGCCCTCGACATACTCCGCACCCTTGCCAGGGATCCGCTGTCAATTGAGGCCTTCATGGCGGAGATTGAACCGGCCCGCGGCGGCCATGCCGATCTCGACCGGGCCGTCGACGGCCTTAGGTCGCGCCTCGCCCGCGGCGAGGCATCCGAGCGGGATGCGCGCCACCTCGCCGAACAGCTCGCCCTGGTGTTGCAGGCGGCATTGCTCGTAAGGCACGCCCCGGCAGCCGTGGCCGACGGCTTCTGTGCCGTCAGGCTCGGGCCGGACCGCAACCACACCTATGGCGCAGGCGCCGCCCTTGTCGACACCGACGCCATCCTCGCCCGCCAGGCTCCCTGACGGACGACAGGATAGACTGCCTCGGATCAATAGGTCCGGTGAGCGGAGCCGCCATCGACGGTGACGATTGTTCCGCTGACATAGGAGGCGCGCGGCGAAGCGAGGAACGTCACCACATCCGCCAGTTCTTCCGGGGTCGCCATGCGGCCGAAGGGCAGGTTCATCCCCGCCATGACATCGGCGACCCGGTCGGGCGTCCCGAATTTCTGCTGGCTCCAGTTGCGCATCAACTGGTCGGCGCGCTCTGTCGCCGTCATGCCCGGATTGACGCCGACCACCCGGATGCCGAAATCCGGCGACCGCGCACCCAGCGCACGGGTGAAGGCCATGAGACCAGCATTCCCGGTCGACCCGGCGATATAGAGCGGATTGAGCTTCTCACCCGCCCCGCCGATGATATTGACGATGACGCCCTGCCCGCGCGCCTTCATCGCCTCGTGGAACAGACGGCACATCTCGATATAGCCGAATACCTTCAGATCCCACGCAGCGCGCCAGGTATCCTCGTCCACCTGCGAAAGCTCGCCCCCGGGGATCGCGCCGGCATTGTTGATCAGAATGTCGATCTCACCGAAGGCATCAACCAGCCCCTGACGGTCAGCCGCCCGGCTCACATCGGCCTTGGCAACGGTCACATCCACATCGCCCCCGCGCTCGCTCTCGACGATTGACGTGGCGACCGCTTCCAGATCGCTCTGCGTCCGCGCCACCAGGATGACATCGCACCCCTCCGCCGCCAGCGCCTGCGCCACCGCGCGGCCAATGCCCTTGCCGGCACCGGTGATCAGCGCCCGCTTGCCCTTCAACTCGAGATCCATCTGCCTGCCTCTGTACTGTCCGCAACGGCCCGCCGGAAAGAGAACGACCCGCTGGCTGGCTGCATCAGCGGGTCGTTCCAACCTTACGCGCCGAAACGCGGCTCGGGTACGCCCTTGATGCCCAGATCATGGATCGCAAACAGGCTGCCGCGCAACACCCCGTCGCCGGGGAAGCGGGGCAGCGGCGGCTTGGCCATGCTGGTGATATACAGGATATCGAGATTAGGTCCGCCGAACATGCAGCTCGTGACCTTCTTCACCGGCATCTCGATCACCCGGTCCACGCTGCCATCGGGCGCATACCGGATGACCTTGCCGTCATAGACCTGGGCGCTCCACAGGAAGCCCTCGGCATCCACTGTCGCGCCATCTGCCGCGCCGCCTCTCGACGTGTCGATCTTCGTGAAGGTTCTCCGGTTGGAAACGTTGCCCGTTTCCAGATCATAGTCATAGGCCCAGATCTCGCCCGACCAGGAATCGGCGAAGTAGAAGATCTTCCCGTCCGGGCTCCAGCATGGTCCGTTCGACACGATGATGTCGCTGTCGAGCTTGTGCAGCGTGAGGTCCGGATCCAGCCGATAGAGCGCGCCATTGGGCCCTTCTTCCATCGTGTCCATGGACCCGGCGATGAAGCGGCCTCTCTTGTCCACCTTGCCGTCATTGATCCGGTTGTTCGGTTTGTCCGGCTCGGGGTCGACGATCAACTCCAGCTCCCCGGTCTTGAAGTCCAGCAGGAAGAAACCGTTGGCCAGCGATACGACCGCGCCATTGCCATCCTTGCGCAACGCCATCGAGCCGATCTTCTCCGGCACGTCCCAGGCCCGGATCTCCCGCCCGTCTGCGGTCGCGCGGAAGATGCGCCCGTCAAAACTGTCGATCCAGTAAAGCCGCTCCTGTTCCACGTCCCACAGCGGGCCCTCGCCCAGCGTGGTCTTCACATCGGCCACGATCTCGATCCGCATACCTGTCCTCCCGATAGATTGCTGTTGTTCAGGCGCCGAAGCGGTTTTCCGGCAGGCCGCGCACGCCCAGGCCATGGACGGCGAACAGGCAGCCGGCTTCCCGCTCTCGATGGTATTCGTTGCCCATGGGCCGCGCCATGGACGTCACGAAGGCGATGTCCAGATCGGCCCCGCCGAACATGATGCTGGTCGTCGACTGCACCGGCAGCCCCACGATCCGGTCGACCACCCCATTGGGATCGAACCGGATCAGGCGCCCCGAATAGACCTCACAGCTCCACAGATAGCCTTCCTCGTCCACTGTCGCGCCGTCCGGCAGCCCGCGCAGCTTCTGGAAGTCCGTAAAGGTCCGCTTCGAGCGGACCTCGCCCGTCGCCAGGTCATAGCCATAGGCATAGATCACCCTGTTGCCCGAGTCGGCGAAATAGAGCGTATCGCCCGAGGGGCTCCAGCACGGCCCGTTGGAGCAGATGATGCCGTCGTCCAGCTCGTGCAGGGAGAAATCCGGGTCCAGCCGGAACAGCTTGCCGATCGGATCCTTCTCCTGCCAGTCCATGGACCCGCAGATGAACCGCCCCCGCTTGTCCACCTTGCCGTCATTGAGCCGCGGCCGCAGTTCGCCCTGGTGAGTCTCGTTGATCCGGGTAACCTTGCCACTGGCGAAATCCAGCAAATGGAAGCCGGACTTCAGCGCCACCACGGCGCCGCTGCCATCCTTGCGGATGGCGATCGAGCCCACCGGCTCCGGCAGCGGCCACCGCTTGCGATCACCGCCGGCGGCATCCATGCTGAATACCGCCGGCCCGTAGCTGTCGATCCAGTAAAGGCGTTGATGATCCACATCCCACAGAGGTCCTTCGCCCAGACTGTCCCGCTGCTCACCGATCTGTTCGATGCGGATCATCGCTTCCCCCTTTACTTGCCAATTTCCTTGTCAGCCTTCCGCTTGTGGGCGACCAGCGCCATCAGCCGCTTGTCACGCCAGATCTGCCGCTTCTGGAGATCATCCGCGGCGACCTTCTTCCGGCGGTCTGCCTCGATCTGGTCCATGACCGGCCCCAGCCAGTCGGCCCGCCACTGCATCTGCTTGAACAGGTTGCCGTACATCTCGCCATAGCGCTCCGCATAGTCGCGGACGCCGCCGGGAGCGTTGAGGTCGATGGTCTCGAACGGCCCCATGAACGACCAGCGCAGGGCGAGGCCGTCGCGGATGCCGATATCAACGTCCTCGATTGAGGCATATCCTTCCGCCACAAGCCGGAATGCCTCTTCCAGCAGAGCGCCCTGCAGGCGGTTCATGACGAAGCCGTCGAGCTCCCGCTTCATCACGATGGGCGCCTGCCCGGCCGAGACGAGCAAATCCCGCGTGCGCTCGACCACCGCCTGATCCGTCCACGGCGCCGGCACGACCTCTGCCGCTGGCACCAGATAGGGCGGATTGATCGGATGGGCGACGAGACAGCGATGCCGTCCCTCGAGATGGTCGGTGAACAGCGACGGCAGCAGCGCCGAAGTTGAGCTCGCCAGCACCGTCTTGGCCGGCGCCAGCCGGTCCATCCGGGCGAAGACCTCCCGCTTTACCTCAAGCCGCTCGGGCGTGTTCTCCTGCACATGGTCCGCATCCTCGAGGGCTTCCTCGATGCGATCCACCACCTTGAGGCGCGAAAGGATCTCGTCTGGCGACCAGCCGTTCAGGAGATCGTTCTGAACCAGATCGGGCAGCACCGTGGCGATGTAATCCACCGCCTGGCTTGCCGCGCCCTGCGCCGCATCCCACAGCAGCACCTCGTGCCCGCCGCGCGCGAAGGTGATCGCCCAGGCCCGACCGATGAATCCCGAACCGACAATTGCAACCTTGGCCATGGGTAATCCTCACAGGGTCTCGACGTTGCCGTCCACGCCGAGCGACTGGCCGGAAATATGCCGGCCGGCATCCGACAGCAGGAACGCGACCATCGCCGCCACATCCTGGGCGGTGACCATGCAGCGCAGCGAGACCTTCTCGAGATACTTCGCCTCCATCTCCTCATACGAGATGCCGAGCTGTTCGGCGCGCGCCCGGATCACGCCCGTCATGCGCGGCCCTTCCACGACGCCCGGCAGAATTGCGTTCACCCGGATCTTCTGCGGACCAAGTTCCTTGGCAAGGCTCTGGGTGAAACCGATCACTCCGAACTTGGCGGCCGAATAGGGCGTGCGGAACGCATAGCCGTGCCGGCCCGCCGCCGACGACATGTTGACGATGGATCCGCCCCCTGCCTCCACCAGCATTGGGGTCGCCAGCCGCGCGCAGAGGAACTGCCCGACCAGACATACGTCCACGCAGCGCCGCCACTCGGCCGGGTCGATCTCGTCCACCCGCCCGGTCGGGCCCGCGATGCCGGCATTGTTGATCAGCGCATCCAGCCCGCCGAGCTCCTTGCGGACGGCGGCGAACATCGCATCCACATCGGCTTCCTTCGACACATCCGCCTTGATGCGCCCTGCCTGGGGATAGGTCTTGCCGAAGGCGTCCAGCGCCTCGTCCGACACGTCGCACACGAAGACCCGCGCGCCATGCCTGATCAGCCTGTCCGCAATGGCCAGCCCGATGCCGCCGGCGCCGGCGGTGATCAGCACCCTTTGCCCGGCGATACCAGAACTGAGATCCCCTTCCGTCATCCTCTGTTCCTTTCGTTATTACGCTAACCTGACCGTCTCTCGCGCAGTGCGATGACTGCTCCGAGTACCACGACGCCGTAGATGATGGCACGGGTCGCATAGGGCAGGTTGCTGCCGGCCAACAGGGTTTGCAGGGCCGTGAGCAGCAGGACGCCGCCCAGCATGCCGAGATAGTGGCCGCGACCGCCGGTGATCAGCGCGCCGCCCACGACGACGACGGCGATGGACGGCAATAGATAGTCGTCACCCATGCCAAGGCTTGCCTGGCCGGAAAACCCCGTGAGCATCACGCCCACCAGTCCGGCGCAGAATGCCGAAAGCATGTAGACCCCGATCAGTGTGCGTCCCACCGCGATGCCTGAAAGCTGCGCCACCCTCAGGCCGTTGCCGATGCCATACAGCCGCCGGCCGAAGGGTGTTCGCGTCAGGACCACCACCGCCACGGCGGCAAAGGCGACCACGAAGAACACCACCGGTGTCACGAGCCCGCCCACGCGCGCGGTCATGAACCAGCGCAGCAGCGGCGACGAGAAGCCCGCTGGCGTGCCGCCCGAATAGAGCAGCGCCGCGCCCTGCAGGATGCCGTTCATCGCCAGGGTCATGACAATGGGCGAAAGGCCCAGCACCACGATGCCGACGCCATTGATGAAACCGATCGCGCAGGCCAGCAGCAGCACCATGGGCAGCGCATAGATCAACGCCCCGTCAGACCCCTGCACCGTACCGGCCAGCAGGATGCCGCACAGGCCGATGGTCCATGGAACCGAAAGATCAAGCCCGCCGGTCAGGATGACCGATCCCTGCCCCAGTGCCAGGACCGCGAGGAAGCTCGACAGCACGATGAGTGAGTTCCAGTAGCCCCAGCTGAGGATCGCCCGTCCCAGCCAGAACTGGGTCACGATCACCACCAGCACCAGACAGACATAGGCTGGCAGCGCATAGCGCAGCGTGTCCGCATGGCGCACCCAGAAGGACGGATCGGGCACCTTGCTCTGTGCAGGTCCGCGCTGCGCCGACAGCATGATCAGCCGCTTGTCGGCCCCCCCGATCTGGCTCGGCAGGATTCCCTGCCGCCACGCGTCGAACCGCTGCTTTGCCGCCCGGATCTGCCGCGCCAATACCGAGTGCCGGCTGATGGAGGCGGCAAGCACCGCCAGGATGAGGATGATCCCTTCGGCGATTGTCGAGAAATAGGCCGAGATGTTCAGCACCAGCAGGATATTGACGACGATCATCAGGATATAGGCGCCGAAGATCGAGCCCACGGCGCCGCCAGCGCCACCGCCGAGGCGCGTTCCGCCAACCACCACCGCCGCGAAGACCGACAGGAGCAGCGGATTACCCACCAGCGGATCTCCTGACCCGGTCTGCGCGCTGATGAACACGCCGGCCAGCCCATAGAAGCCGCCTGCCAGGATGTACGTCGCGAACAGGGTGAGATCGACGCGCACGCCGGCAGCCCTCGCCGATTCCGGATCGCTGCCCACTGCATAGAGCGCCATGCCGTAGCGTGTATTCTTCAGCCACAGCCAGAACAGGATCACGACGCCCAATAGCATGAGCGGCATCGGCACCCAGTTGGGGATGAAGTCGCCCATGTAGAACTCGCCCAGCGACGGCGAGACGAAACCGCCCGGTTTCTCCATCACCAGCAGGGTTATGCCCTGCAGGATGAACATGGTTGACAGCGTCACCACGATCGGCTGCAGCCGCAGGAACGCGATGAAGAACCCGTTGAAGGCGCCCGTCGCCATGCCGACGCCGATGCCGGCAAGCGTCCAGAGCACCACCGACGCCTCCATGTCGCTCATGTCCATGGAGGAGGCGAGCACCACATTAACCAGAGAGATCACCGCGCCGGCCGAAAGATCAAAGCCGCCCGACAGGATGACCAGCGTTTGCCCCACGGCGGCCAGGGCCAGCGTTGCGCCGCCGCTCGCCATGAAGCTCACGTCGAAATAGGACAGTGGCCCGGCGCTGATCCAGTCCACCACCAGGAACAGCACGACGAACACTGCGATGGCGGTCAAGAGCCCGCGATGCTTCTGCAGCCGCTCCCCGAAGCTATGCCGGCGTCGAGCCGGCGCGGCGGCCGGGCTGTGCTGCACGTCGATCGTCATGCGGCCACCTCCTCCCTGAGGGCGCCGCCCAAAGCGGGCTTCATGATGGCCGGTTCGGTGAGATTGTCGGCGTCAATTTCGGCGGCGACCCGACCGCCATAGAGCACCATCACCCGATCGCACAGGTGCACCAGCTCCGGCGCTTCGGTCGAATGGAACAACACTGATCCGCCTGCCTCCGCAAAGGCGCGGATCAGGATATAGAGCTCGTGTTTCGTTCCCACGTCGATGCCCCGGGTCGGATCGAACAGCAGGAGGATGCGGCTTTGCGCCACCAGCCACTTGGCGATGGCGATCTTCTGCTGGTTGCCGCCCGAGAATGCCTTGACCTGCGTCCATATCGCCCGCCGGTCGACTTCCACGTCATCGAACGCACGCAACACCGCCGCGCGCTCCTGATCCACGTGGATCACTCCGGCCCGGCTGAACCGGCTGATGACCGGGAGCGACGCGTTATGCCCGCCCGACAGATTGAGGAACAGCGCCTCGGTCTTCCGGTCTTCGGGCACAAGGCCAATGGCGATGTTCGAGCGCATGGCATCCTGCGGCGAGGCGATCGCCACCGGTCGTCCATCCACCCGCAATTCGCCGCCGTGAATGTCCGCCATGCCGAAGCAGGCCAGGAACAGGTCCTGCTGCCCCATCCCCTGCAACCCGGCAACGCCGAGGATCTCGCCCCGTCGCAGGGAGAAGCTCACATCCCTCAGCTTCTCGCCGGCGCTGAGGTTGGACGCGCCAAGCACTTCCGGCGGCGCCTCATTTGGCTTCGGCGGCCGCGGCGGAAAAGTCTGCGCCAGCGACCGTCCCACGATCATCTCGATGATGTCGTCGTCCTTGAAGTCGCGCGCGTCGCCCGTCACGATATGCTTGCCATTGCGCAGGATGGTCAGGCGATCGCAGAAGCTGCGCACCTCGCGCATCCGGTGCGAGATGAAAACGATGGTGGTGCCCTTTGCCTTGAGCCGGGCGATGACACCGCCGAGCCATTCCACGTCCTTCTCGGCCAGCGATGAGGTCGGCTCGTCAAGCAGCAGGATATGCGGTGCCCGTGACACCGCCCGCGCGATTTCGATCTTCTGCTGCAGCGCAAGGTCCAACCCGCCGACCAGACTGTCGAGATCGACATGGATGTCGAGCTCCCGCAGCTGCTTCCCGATGCGCTCCCGCGCAGCCCGCCGTCGCACCATCCCGATCACGCCCTGCGGGGCATAGGGCAGCATCATGTTGTCGAGCACGCTGAGGTCCGGCACCAGCGTCATTTCCTGGAATGCCGTCTGGATGCCAAGCGAATGCGCCACCCGGGGCGACGACAACCTGGCCCGCTGGCCGAGCACGTTGATATGCCCCTGGTTGGGGAGGATCAGTCCCGACAGCAGTTTCACCAGGGTGGATTTCCCCGCTCCGTTCTCGCCGAGCAGGGCATGCACCGTCCCCAGTTCGATGTCGAAGCTCACATCGTCGAGCGCGACGGTCGGCCCGTAGACCTTGCCAACATTGACGACGGAAACGGCCGGCTGTGGTCGCGCTGTCATACGCCTACCATGTCCATGAGTGATCGGGGCAATCGGGCGGGCGGAGACGCACCGGCGCCTCCGCTCTCACGCCTGGCTCAGTCTTCCGGCTGGCCCACCAGGGCCGCAGCAAGGCCCACTTCCGGGGTCTGCTCGGAGAAGATCGAGGCGAACCAGCCCGGATTGGGCACGAGCGCCGGCTGGAACACGTTGCAGCCCTCGGCCATCTCCTTCCAAGTGCCTTCCTTGCACAGCTTGATGGTCTCGTTGGTCACCAGCGGCAGCGGCAGGACGATGTTCTTGTCCACCTCCTTGCCGTCCAGCGCCTCTACCGCCAGCTTCAGCGCAAGGGCGCCGGAATAGGGCGGCGACGCATAGGAGATGCGCGGCGCGTTCAGCGGCGCATAGGGCATGTTGGCGCCTTCCACCTCGGTATCCATTGGCAGCATCTGGATGCGGCCGCCATTCGAGCCTTCGCCAGCGCACGGCAGAAGCTCTTCTGGCTTCTTGCCTGCTTCGAGCTGCATCGCATTGGCGGTGTAGCAGCCCACCTGCATCCACAGGCCGTCGATCGAATCCCAGTTATGGGTAGCAAGGATCTTCGACAGCTCTGTGCGGGCCACCGCCTGGCTCCACATGCCCACTGCCTCGGCCACGATCTTGATGTCCGGATACTGCGAGAAGACCTTTTTCGCCGCCTCGGTGCGCAGCGTATCGACCGACGTGCCGGGCACGCCGGTCACGAGCACGATATTGCCCTTGCCGCCGAGCTTCTCGACGAGCCATTCGGCCGTCTTCCTGCCCGCTTCTTCCTGGTCGATGGAAATGTTGTAGGCGCAGGGCTCGGTGATCTGCGCGTCATAGGCAAAGATCTTCACGCCCTTGTCGCAGGCGCTCTTGACCACCTGATTGAGAGCGGTGGGCGAGATCGGATAGACCACGATCGCATCGGCGCCGGCCTGCACCATGGCATTGATCTGCTGGATCTGGCGCTGGGCATTCGGACCAGCCACCTGCACCTGCAGGTCCACCTTGTCCGCCATGCTCGGATGCGCCGCCATGGCCTTGACCATGTTGGCGGCCTCGGCCTGCCAGTCATTGCCGATGTAACTCATGCTGAGGAAGATCTTGTACTTCTTGTCCTGAGCCTCGGCCGCCGTGATCCCGGAGAGAGCCACGCTACCCAGCAAGGCAGCCCCAAGCAAAGCCTTCAGTCTAAGCATTTCCCACCTCCCATGATCTTGTCTCGTTTTTTGTGATCATAGATCAGAGATCAAAAAATCTTCAAGACCCGATCGTATTCGGCCTATAAATGGCGAGTCACGAACCTCCTCAACGCGGCGACTACATGTCCGATCCGAGTTTACGAGCTGAACTGCACTTCGTTCCCATCAACCGGGACACGATCCAGGAGCGCATTTACAGGCAGGTTGCTGATCTGATTCTGGACGGCGAGGTCGCTCCGGGGCAGCAGGTCACAATCCAGCGTCTGACCGAAAGTTTCCAGGTCAGCGCGACGCCCGTGCGCGAGGCCCTGAAGCGTCTCGCGGCCAACGGCGCCCTTACCTTCGTCAACGGTCGGGCCATGGGCATCCCGCGGATCGACCAGGACCGCCTCGACGATCTCCGGGCAGTACGGCTCGAGGTCGAGAGCCTGGCCGTCACCTGGGCCGCGGAGCGGCGCACTGATGCCCACCTCGCGGCAATTAGGCAGGAGAAGCATCACCTGGAGCGGGCAGTCGCCGACAATGACGTTTCCGCCTATCTGCGCTCCAACCGGGCCTTCCACTTCGCCATTTACCGCGCCTCCGGGTCGCCGACCCTGGTCAACATCATCGAGAACCTGTGGCTGCAGATCGGCCCATATTTCAATCTCCTGCGCGAGTCCGACAATTACGCCTCGTCCAACGAGAGGCACCGCGCCATGTGGGAGTCCATCCGCGCGCGGGATGCGGTTGCCGCCCGGGAAGCGCTCGCCGGGGACATCAACGGCGCTTACGAAATTATCTCCCGAATGCTTGCATCCTGAGGTGTTTGTGCTGTCCCCGCATCACTGTTGTGAATTTGACGCTTCGTCCAAACGGTTCGTTAACGCTGTCTTTGCTATCCAGATCGCGGATGGAATTGGGTAGCTCCCTACCCCCGACAGCCGGCGAGTAACCATGCGTTCTTCGACACGACCCGCGACAGTATATGATTTCCCCGATCGGACATCGCACCCGCGTCAGTCGGCGGAGCGAATCTATACACCGAAGCCGCTGCCCAAAGGTGCCCGTCACACGCTCGATGAAATGCTGCTCGGCTCGGCGCCCGTGCCGGCCTGGCTGCAGCAGTTCTCTCGCGGTGCCAATGCCCGCTTCACCCGCACGCCGGATTATCTGCTGAAGGCCCGCTACCAGAAGTCCCGCGAGCAGGCTGACGCGCCGGCCGCGGCCGAACCGGCTGTTGCCTGTGAGATTCAGCACCCGCCGGCCACGGAAAGCTTCATCCAGCCGGACAACTTTGAGACGGTCGCCGCCTCGGAATTCTTCTCCCCTGCGGAACCTGCAGATCGCGCCGCCTGGCACCCCAATCAGGGCTACCACAACGCTGCACCTTACGCGCCAGCGTCCGTGCAGCCCGCGCCGCAGCCTGCCTTTGAGCCTGCTCCCCCCATCCAGGCGGAAGCTGTTGCGGACATGGCCGCGCCCGAGCCCGAACACGTCGGGACCGAACCGAACCAGACCGAAGCGCACGCCGCCTTCTCTCAACCGGAAGCGGCGCCGGTAGCCTCTTCGCCATTCTCGCTCAGCCTGCAGGCTTCCCTACCCTGGGGAGGCTTTGGCCTGTCCACTGCCGTCTGGGCGCCCACATCCGTGAGCGCAGACAAGGCGACCGAAGCCAAATCCGGCGAAGCACCAGTGCCCGCGGCCGTTTCCGTCCCAATGGACGAGCCGACCGACCATCATGCCCATGACACCGAGCCGAAGATGTACTTCGCCTCGACCCCGGCGCCTGCCGTGCCGCTTGCCCGCGCGCCCATCGTGCCGCCCATGCCCCGCCGGCCGCTGCACGAGCCGCCACTGATCGAAGCCCATCGCGTTCCTGTGGCACAGCCCACGGTACCCGCTGCCCCTGCCCCGAAGGCACCTGTCTCGGCGCCGGTTGCAGCCATGCCTGTCGCGGCACCGGTCACGAGCCATGACAAGGGCAACATCGCGCCCGATCAGGGTCCCGTTCCGCCGGAGCCGGTGGCGCAGGCTGTGGCGCCGTCCGTCGAACTGCCCGCACCCGCGGTGCAGACGCCGGTTACCTCTCCGGTGGCCGAAACTGTCTCAATCCCGGCGAACGCAGAACCGGCCACCGCACAGACCAATGCGCCGGCCGCTGCCCAGGCCGGAGAATCGCTGCCCGGCTCTGCTCCCTGGATGGCGCCGGTCCTGGCCCGGACGCTGCAGCCGGTTGCCCCGGTCTTCTCCCTGGTGAAATCCGTCGCCAATGACGACTATGCCTTCCAGCCGGCCATCGTTGACGCACCGACCGAACAGACGGCGCGCCATGAGGCCCAGCTGCAGGAAGAGGCTCGCGAAGCCAGCTCCTATCGTCTGCCGCCGCTCTCGCTGCTCACTGAGCCGCCGCTTACCGAGCCCTGCTACGAGCTCTCCGCCGAATATCTCGACAGCATGTCCGAGAAGCTGGAGCGCACCCTGCGCGACTTCGGCGTGAAGGGCGAGATCATCGACGCCAATCCCGGCCCGGTCGTCACCCTCTATGAGCTGGAACCCGCGCCCGGCACCAAGCTCAGCCGCGTCGTGTCGGTCTCGAGCGACATCGCCCGCTCCATGAGCGCTGTCTCCGCCCGCGTCGCGGTCGTCGAGGGTCGCAATATCATCGGCATCGAGCTCCCCAACCAGCGCCGCGAGACGGTCTGGCTGCGCGAGCTCATGTCGAGCCCGGAATTTTCAGACAGCAAGGCCAAGCTGCCCCTGTGCCTTGGCAAGACCATCGGCGGCGAACCGGTCATTGCCGATCTCGCTCGCATGCCGCATCTTCTGGTCGCCGGCACCACCGGATCGGGCAAGTCGGTGTCGATCAACACCATGATCCTGTCACTGCTCTACAAGCTGAGCCCGCAGGAATGTCGCCTGATCATGATCGACCCGAAGATGCTGGAGCTTTCGGTCTATGAAGGCATCCCGCATCTGCTGACACCGGTCGTGACGGATCCCAAGAAGGCTGTCGTGGCCCTGAAATGGGCCGTCCGCGAGATGGAGGAGCGCTATCGCAAGATGGCCCATCTCGGCGTGCGCAACATCGACGGCTTCAATGCCCGTCTGGCGGAAGCCCGCGAGAAGGGCGAGGTAATCCTGCGCCATGTGCAGACCGGTTTCGACCGTGAGAACGGCGAGCCAGTCTTCGAAGAGCAGGCGATGGACCTCACCGCCCTGCCCTACATTGTCGTGATCGTCGACGAGATGGCCGACCTCATGATGGTGGCCGGCAAGGAGATCGAGGGCGCGATCCAGCGTCTCGCCCAGATGGCCCGTGCCGCTGGCATCCATATCGTAATGGCCACCCAGCGCCCGAGCGTTGACGTGATTACCGGCACGATCAAGGCGAATTTCCCAACCCGGATTTCCTTCCAGGTCACGTCCAAGATCGACAGCCGCACCATCCTCGGCGAAATGGGCGCCGAGCAGCTGCTCGGTCAGGGCGACATGCTCTACATGACCGGTGGTGGCCGCATCATGCGCGTGCATGGTCCCTTCGTGTCTGATCAGGAAGTCGAGCATGTGGTGGCCCATCTCAAGGAGCAGGGCCGCCCCGAATATCTCGATGAGGTTACCAGCGACGAGGAGGAAGAGGGGGCGCCTGCAACTGCCTCCTCGGCGAGCGCCGATGACGAAGCCGTCTTCGACAGCAGCGAATTCGGCGAGGATGGCGGCGAGCTCTACGAGCAGGCCGTGGCTCTGGTCCTGCGCGACCGCAAGGCCTCGACCTCCTATATCCAGCGCCGCCTCAAGATCGGCTACAACCGCGCCGCCTCGATCATGGAGCGCATGGAGGCCGAGAACATCGTCGGCCCGGCCAACCATGCGGGCAAGCGGGAGATCCTGTCCTACTCCCGCAACCACTGAGCCAGGCCTCAGGCGCTGGCCTCGTCCAGCGCCTGAATGTCTTCCGGCGACAGACGAATCTCGGGCGACCTGAGCAGGCTGTCGAGTTGCGCAATGCTGGTTGCGCTGGCGATCGGCGCGGTGAGCCCCTTGCGGGTCATGAGCCAGGCCAGCGCGATCTCCGCCATGGTGGCATTGTTCCGCGTGGCAACCTTCTCGAGCGCGTCCAGGATACGGAAGCCCCGCGGATTGAGATATTTCTCCATCCTGGCGCCGCGGGCGCTCTTGCCAAAATCCGCCTCGGATCGATACTTGCCGGTGAGGAACCCGGCAGCCAACCCGTAATAGCTGATCACGCCGATATTTTCCCTCACCACCAGGTCGCGCAGCTCTGCCTCGAAGCCCTGCCGATCATACAGGTTGTATTCCGGCTGCAGCGTCTGATAGCGGGGCAGGCCCTTCTCCTTCGCTACCCGCAGCGACTCGGCGAGCTGCTCGGCATTCAGGTTGGAACAGCCGATCGCCCGCACCTTGCCGGCCTTGAGCAGCTTGTCATAGGCTCCGAGCGTCTCCTCGTAGGGTGTATCCGGATCGGGCCAGTGCGACTGGTAAAGGTCGATGACATCCGTCTGCAGACGCCGCAGCGAATCTTCTACCGCCTGCTCGATCCATCGTGCTGACAGATCCCGCTTGCCGCTCCCCATGTCCGAGCCGACTTTGGTCATCAGCACGATCTTCTCACGCTTGCCCGGATTGGCCTTGAGCCAGTTGCCGATGATGGTCTCCGACTCTCCGCCTGGATGGCCCTCGACCCAGCGCGAATAGGCATCGGCCGTGTCGATGCCATTGAAGCCGGCATCCACGAACCGGTCCAGGATGGCAAAGCTGGTCTTCTCGTCAGCGGTCCAGCCGAAGACGTTGCAGCCCAATACCAGCGGGGCAATCTTCAGGCCGGTTTCCCCAAGTGCGCGCATGTCCAACGTAGGATCTCCTCTCTCGCGGGATTGGTCGGCAGAGGCGTTGGCCGCCAATCAACCGCGCGGCCAGCCCGGACCATGGTCCTGTCCGCGACCAGCATTGGTCAAAACGCCGATCTTGAACAGCCTCAAATCTTGGTAGACTGCCGCGACCGTGACCTGAAAACGCTGTTTGTCCCGACATGACAAGGGCGCGCCCGGTCATACCGTGGCACGCCCCGACATCCTGCCTGAACCGGCAGAAACCGCGCTCAGCCGAGCCAGCGTTTGCGCCGCCGGTAGTGCTTGACCTCGCGGTAGCTCTTCCTTTCGCCTTCCATGGTCAGGCCCAGGTAGAACTCGCGCACGTCCTCGTTGGACTTGAGATCCTCCGCGGCGCCTTCGAGCACGATGCGACCGTTTTCCATCACATAGCCATAGTCGGCGATATCCAGCGCCACACGGGTATTCTGCTCGACGATGAGCAGCGTCATGCCTGACGCCTTCAGGCTATGCAGCAGGGCAAAGACTTCTTCGACCATCAGCGGGGCAAGACCAAGCGATGGCTCATCGATCATGATCATCTTGGGATTGGCCATCATCGCCCGCCCGATGACCACCAGCTGCTGCTCGCCGCCTGAAAGATAGCCGGCCGTACGGTTCTTGAGCGCCGCCAGTCGAGGGATACGCTCGTAGATTTCCTCGAGCTTCTGCCGCACCGCCCGGCCGGACTTCTCCATATGCCCGCCGACCAGCAGATTCTGCTCGGTGGTCAGGTGCCGCAGCACCTTTCGCCCTTCCATGATGTGAAGCAGGCCGCGCGAGACGATTTCCGCCGGATCGGCCTTGTCGATGGACTGGCCCTCGAAGCTGATCGTGCCGGCAGTCACATCACCATCTTCCATGGTGATGACCTTGGAGATCGCCTTGAGCGTCGTGCTCTTGCCAGCGCCGTTACCGCCGAGCAGGGCGACGCATTTCCCCTTGCCGACGCTCAGGGAGATGCCCTTCACGGCGAGGATCACATCGCTATAGATCACTTCGACATTGTTGAGTTCAAGCAAGGCACGTCTCCGGCAGGTCTTCTGGAGGGGAGGCTCCGGAGAGCCTCCCGCAGGTCAGATCACCACTTGGTCACTTCGGGGACCGGCACGTTTTCGGCCGCGATCACATACTTGCCATCTTCGATGGTCGCGATCGTGGCCGTGAGGCCGGAGGTCGGGAACGGCGCTTCGGCGGTATACTTCAGGTTAGGCAGCACGCCGAAGGTCGCCGAGGACGGGATTTCCTTGGTGAGGATGGCATTGCGTACCGCATCGCCTGTCACCTTGTCCGCGCCCACTTCCTTCGCCGCGTTTTCGATTGCCCGCAGCGCCACAAGCGTCTGGGCCAGACCCATCACCGACGACACGTTCCAGTTGGCGTTCAGGCCATACTTGTCCTTCAGCATGTTGAAGAACTTGTGCGGCTCGGTCTCGGCGTCGGTCGGCACTGCCATGCCATAGACCTCATAGTCGCCATTGAGCTGCGACAGGTCGCCGGCGGCCTTGGCCGAGGTGAGCAGGCCATTATGCGAGCTCATGAGGATTGGCACGTTCTTGCCCAGGGTCTGCAGGGCACGCTTTGTCGCCACCACGGCGGCGGTATTGGTCTGGATGAAGATCGCCTCGGCGCCGTTCCGCAGCAGGCGGTTGACCTGGGTGGTCAGATCGGTCGGCTGGATTTCGGTGAAGACGACCTCGACGACCTCCACCTTGTCGGGATTTTCCTTGGCGTAGTGCTCCATGCCCTTGTGGATGTCCACATAGGCGGGCGCCGCTTCCGACGAGATGATGCCGATCTTCAGCGGGCCGTCGCCGCCGCGCTTCTCACGCAGCCAGTTGGCGAAGGCGGCCGCCTCGTGGCTGTAGGTCGGGCGCGGATTGAAGATCCACTGATCCGGCTTCCACACATAGCCGTAGCTTGCGGTCGCCATGATCATGGGGATCTTCTCGCCCGGCAGACGGTTCTGCAGCGCCGCCACGTCCGGACCGCCGGTGCCGAGCACCACCACCGGATTGATCTCGGCCTTGATGCCGGGCCACAGGCTTGCCGTCTGGGCGACGTCGTAGCGGGTGTCGTAGTCCTTGACATTGACCTTGATGCCCAGGTCTTTGCCCACTTCCTCGTTCCACCAGGCCACCGCCGCAGCCCGTGACGATGTCCAGTCCTTCATGATGTCGGCATAGGGACCGGTGAAGTCCGCCAGTCCGGCGATGTTGTAGACGGTCTCGGCCTGGACGGAGGCGATCGAGGCCATCAACCCCGCCACCGTGAACGTCGCAGCGATCTTGAAGCGCATGCTGTGTTTCATAACGTTTCCTCCCAACAATCCTTGTTGAACGCTCTCCGGCGTGATCAGTATGGGAACGGCCAGATCCGGTAGGATCGCTTGATGATGGACCACCGGTGCATCAGTCCTCGCGGTTCGAAGATCAGGAAGGCGGCGATCGTCCCGCCGAGGAAGATGTTGAGCATGGCGAAGACCATCTCGCCGCCGAGCTGCGGGAAGATCTGCACGAGATCCGGTCCCATGGACACGAAGGCCTCCTGCACCGCCTTGATGACCACGACGCCAACCAGGGCGCCAACGATCGAGCCCATGCCGCCGACGATGATCATGGCGATGAACCAGATCGAGTGGAACAGGGTGAACTGGTCGACGGCCACGAACCGCACATAATAGGCCCACAGCGCCCCGCCGACACCGGCATAGAAGGCGCCGATGAGGAAGGCGGTGGCCTTGGTCTTGACCACGTTGACGCCCATCATGCCCGAGGCCACGTCATCGTCGCGCACCGCCACGAAGGCGCGTCCGTGCCAGCCGCGCACGATGCCGAAGGCGCCATAGGTCATGATGATCGTGACCACCAGGCAGAGATAGTAGATCGAACGGTCGCTATCGAAGACGAAGCCGAAAAGGCTCGCCGGTTCCAGCGAGATGCCGTTGGAGCCGCCCACCCAGTTTGACGGCAGGTTGAGCACCAGGAAGTGGAACAGGGCCTGCGCCGCAATGGTGGTCAGCGCAAGATAGAAGCCTTTGATCCGCAGCGCCGACAGGCCGAAGATGAAGCCGAACAGCGCCGAGCAGGCCCCCGCCAGGGGAATGGTCAGCCAGAAGGGCAGCCCGAACTTGGACGCAAGGATCGCAGCCGTGTAGGCGCCGACGCCCATGAAGGCCGCCTGGCCGAGATTGATCTGTCCCGCATAGCCCGTGTTGATCTGCAGGCCAATCACCACCACGCCGGTGATCAGCATGACGCTGAGCACGGCGATCAGGCGCGGCCCCACCAGATAGGGCATCAGGAACATGAGCAGGATGAACAGGATGAGCGAGATCCACTGACCGCGGGTGCGCACCAGCGCTTCATCGCGGGCGAAGCTCGTTGAAAAGACGCCAGCCGGATCCATGGCTCAGACCCTCTCGATCGTCTTCCAGCCGAACATTCCGGTCGGCCTGATGAACAGGATGGCAAGCATGATGACAAACGGTACGACTGTTCCGAAGGATGCGCCGATCGCCGGGTCGACATAGCCCGTGACGAGGCCCTGGATGACCCCGACGATGATGCCGGCCAGCAGCACGCCGGCGATGGATTCGAAACCGGCGAGCAGGGCCACCGGCAGCGCGGTCATGCCGATTTCCGACGCGAGGAAGTTGAGCGACTTGCCGCTCAGATAGATGACCGCGCCGAGGGTCGACAGCAGTGCCCCCAGGATCCAGGCGAAGGCGATAGACCGCTTCACCGAAATGCCCAGCGACATGGCCACCTGATGGTCTTCCGCCACCGCGGTCATTCTCAGGCCCATCCGCGTCCGGTTGAAGAAGTAGGACAGGCCGAAGCCGACGATGACCGTGATGATGCCGCCGATCAGCAGCGAACGCGGGATCAGGATATCGCCGAGGAAGATCGGCTGCAGCGGGAACACGATCGGGAACGGACGCACCGCCGGCCCGAAAAGCACCAAGATGAGGCCGCGCATGAGGATGAGCAGGCCGATGGTCACCATCACCATGGCGAAAACCGACTCGCCCACCAGCTTGGAGAAGAAGATCCGCTCGATCAGCAGGCCGAAGGCGGCCGCCACCACGAAGGCCAGCGGAAGGCCAGCCCATAGTGGCAGGCCGGCATCCACCACCATCCACCACACGACGAAGCCGCCGAACACGACGAGCTCGCCCTGGGCGAAGTTGAACACCTTGGAGGCGCGGTAGATAACCACGAAGCCCATGGCGATGAGGGCATAGAGCAGCCCGACCAAGGCGCCCGTAATCAGGTAGGTGAGGAAATCGATCATTCGGCTGCCCTCGTGGATGGCGAGGCGGACGGGATACGCGCGCCTGAATTGACGTCATGGATGAAGACGACGGCGTTCAGCATGCTGCGCCGGCCATCCTGGTAGGTGACGGGAATTTCGACCTGTACCGACTGGTCGTCGCTGTACACGCCCTCGATGAGCACCTTGTAGCGCTCCTGCAGGAATTCGCGCCGCAGCTTGCGCGTGCGGGTCAGTTCGCCCTCGTCCGGGTCGAGCTCCTTCGGGAAATTGGCAAAGCGATGCACCCGCGAATTCTCGGGCAGGAAGCGGTTCACCTTGGCGATTTCCTCGCGGATGAGGGCCGCGACCTCCGGCTTCTGCGAGAGGTCGGTAAAGGTTGAGAAGCTGATGTTGCGGTCTTCCGCCCAGCGCGACACCACCTCCATGTCGATGTTGATCAGCGCGCCGATGAAGTCGCGCGTCTCGTCGCCCAGGGTCATGATGTCCTTGATGAAGGGGCTGAAGCGCAGCCGCGTCTCGATGAACTGCGGCGGGAAACGCACGCCGGAGCGCAGGGTCCGCATGTCGTCCACGCGCTCCAGGAAGACCAGCTCGCCGCTGTCGGTCTGCGAGACAGCGTCGCCCGTGCAGTACCAGCCGTCTCTGATCTTCTCGGCCGACTTCTCGGGCAGCCGGTAGTAGCCCTGGAAGAAGGTTCCGCCGCGCACCAGCAGCTCGCCCTCTTCCGAGACCTTCCAGCTCAGCGGCTCGCCTGCCTCCGGATGCGAGGTCAGCCAGTGGCCCACCGTTTCCAGATTGTAGCGCTCGCCCTGATGGATGGTGACGATGCCCATTTCGGTCGAGCCGTAGAGATTGCGCAGCGGCACGCCAATCGCATGGAACAGCCGGAACACTTCGGGCGCCATGGTCGAACCGCCCGACAGGGCGACCTTGGCTCGTGTCAGACCGAGCTTGTCCCGCAGCGGCTTGAGCACCAGCATTTCCGCGAGCGGGAACTGGAGCCGCGCCCACAGGGATACCGGCCTGCCTTCGAGACGTGCGACATTGACCTGACGGCCGATCTCGACGCCCCAGTCGTAGATCTTTCGACGGACGGGGCCAGCATCGAGCATCCTGGCCTGAATGGTGGCCGCGAGGCTCTCCCACTGACGCGGCGCAAACAGCAGTGCCTCGACCGCCAGCTCGCGGATATTGTTCAGCACTTCTTCCGGCGATTCCGGGAAGTTGACCACCATTGGCAGGGCCATGCCCACGGTGATGCCGAACAGCTGCTCCGTCGCCCAGGCTGGGGCGATATAGGTGAGATATTCCATCCCCGGCTTGACGGCGGTGCCCTCGATCAGCCTGTGGGCATTGTCCACCAGATAGCGGTGGGTGAGAATCACGCCCTTCGGCTTGCCGGTGGTGCCGGAGGTATAGGAGAGGACGGCGATGTCATCGACATTGCCCTGCTGCACCATCGTGGCAAAAAGCTCCGGCTGCGCCTGGTGCACCGCCCGGCCCTCGGCCTCGATCGCCTCGAATTCCAGGAGGCCCATCCCCTTGTAGGACCACATGCCGGTATCGTCCCAATAGACGATCCCGCGGAGCTTCGGGCATCTGTCCTTGACGGCCAGCGCCTTGTCGACCTGCTCCTGGTCCTGCGCGAAGAGGAACACCGCCTCGCTGTCATTCAGCAGATACTCGATCTCGTCAGCCGTGAGGTCAGGATAGAGGCAGATAACCTTTCCCCCAACGGACTGCGCCGCGAATTCGGTCCAGAAGGCCTCGGGCTCGTTCTCACCGAGAATGGCGACAGTCTCGCCCCGCTGCAGCCCGTGCTTGTGCAGGCCCAGCGCCACGCCGCGCACATGATCCAGCACCTGCCCGAACTTGTATTCGCGCCAGATGCCCCGATACTTGTGCCGCTGCACCAACCGGTCCGGCTCCGCGGTCGCACGCTCGAGCAACAGCTGCGGAAGGGTACGCATCGCAAGCATCACCGGGTGCCCTCCCCGAGATAGGCCTTCAGCACCGCAGGATCCTTCTGGATTTCTGCCGGCGTGCCCTCGGCGATCTTGCGGCCGAAATCCAGCACGATGATGCGATCGGCGAGATCCATCACCACGCCCATGTCATGTTCGACCAGCACCACCGGGATCTTCTTTGCCTCGCGGACGTCGAGAATGAAGCGTGCGAGGTCTTCCTTTTCCTCGGTATTCATGCCCGCCATGGGCTCGTCCATCAGCAGGATCTTCGGTTCCTGGGCCAGCGCCCGCCCGAGATCCACCCGCTTGCGCAGGCCATAGCCGAGACTGCCCACCGGCTGGTGCCGGATGGACTCGATCTCGAGGAACTCGATGATCTCCTCCACCACCTCTCGATGGCGGATTTCTTCCTCCTTGGCCCGGCCGAAATGGATGAAGGCTTCGATCACCGAGGTCTTCATGTGGATGTGGCGCCCGACCTTGATGTTGTCGATCACCGACATGCCCGAGAAGATGTGCGTGCCCTGGAAGGTACGCGCCATGCCGGCCCGGGCGATGTGATGCACGCCGCGACCGGCATAACCCTCGCCATCGAACCGGATGGTGCCTTCCTGCGGCCGGTAGAAGCCGCTCAGGCAGTTCATGAGGGAAGTCTTGCCGGCGCCATTGGGGCCGATGACGGCGACCAGTTCGTCGGTGCCGATGCTGATGCTGACCTTGTCGAGAGCAACGATGCCCCCGAAACGCATGGTGATGGCGTCTGCCTCGAGCAGGGGCTGCTGCCCTGCTGCCTGCGCCCCCTGGATTCCGCGCAAGTCTGGTCGACCGCTGCCTGCAGCGATTTCCATATTTCCTCCCGACCGAACCGTTTCGGCAGATCCCGCTTGATGCGGGATTTTATGTCTGGGCCCGTTCGCCGGACCTCTTGGTTGACCTATTAGAAGCAGGTTTTACCCACTAGTCAAATCCAATAATGGACCAATCGCAAAGAAACTTACGCAACGTAATTCTACCCGCCGGATAACCTGATCGTGATGGGTCAGAGGCGTCGCGTACAGCACGGATTTGCCGTTATAATGATGCCATCGAAGTAACGGCGTTGCCGTTACCGGTCGTCCCGCTGGGAGGTGCCTTCAGCGAGGGAGCGAGATCATGCGGCTCAAGGGAATTCTCGCCGCTACCTTGGCATTACTGTTTGCTCTGTCGGCCCAGGCGGCAGCGCAATCCGATGCCCCTGCGAGCTCGTGTCTGGCCATCGCCCGGGCGGTACCCGATACCCATTTCGTATCGCTGTCGACGGCATCCCTGGAGCGCAACGAGGTCCGCATCACCTTTCTCGGGCATGCCAGCTTTCACATAGAAAGCCCGGGCGGCGTCTCTGTCGTCACCGATTATGCCGGCTATCTGCCGCCTGACATCAGGCCTGATGTCGCCACCATGAACCGGGCCCATCGCAGCCACTATACTGACACGCCCGACCCGGCGATCGCCCATGTGCTCCGTGGCTGGAGCACCGACGGCACGCCGGCCCGTCATCATTTCGAGATCAGGGACATGCTGATCCGCAATGTTCCCACCGATATTCGCAGCTGGGGCGGCGGCAGGATTCCCGCCGGCAATTCGATCTTCATCTTCGAGGTGGCGGGCACGTGTATAGGCCATCTCGGCCACCTGCATCACGAGCTCGGCCCCGACCGCATCGCCCAGATCGGCCGACTGGATGTGGTCATGGTCCCGGTGGATGGCTCCTTCACCATGGCCCAGCCGGCGATGGTCAAGGTCCTCCGCGAGCTGCGCGCCCGGCTGGTCCTTCCCATGCACTATTTCGGACCTGACACCCTGAATCGCTTCCTGGCGCAGATGCGGGACGATTTTGCCATCGAGATCAGCCCTGTTCCGCAAACGGTCGTATCGCTGGCAACCCTTCCGCGCGACCCGACGGTGCGCGTACTGCCCGGCTATTGAGCGGCAGATCCGCCCTCTCCGGCCTCGGGGGCACCGGCCGGGCTCCGCTCGCCGGCAATGCCGTTTTCCAGCAGGTCTGTGAACATGCGGGCGATGGTCTCGCCGTCATAGGGCCCGTCCGGCACGAACCATCGCGTGAGCCAGTTGACCGCCCCCATGAAGAAGAACACGGTCATCTTCGGGTCGATATTGCGCAGGGAACCGTCGGCGATACCCTGCTCGATGAAGGCCCGGAACCGCCGGTCGAAGGCATCGCGCCGGGCGACCACCTTGGCCCGGTTCTCCGGTTCCAGCGCGTTGACTTCCGCCAGCACCGCACAGGAGCCTATATCGGCCGTAAGCCGCTCGAGATAGTGACGGGCCATGAGCAGGATCTTCTCCCGTCCCGTCCTGCCATTGGCTTCGGCATGAGCGAGCGCGCTCTCGCCATGGTCGAGCGCCATCATGTGGCACTCGAACAGGATCTCCTGCTTGCTGGAGACATAATAGTATAGCGCCGCCTTCGTGACGCCCAGAGCCTTGGCCACGTCCACCAGCGAAGTGTCGTGATAGCCGCGGGCGCTGAAGGCCTTGGCCGCCTCGCGCAGCAATGCCGTCCGCTTCAGCGCGAACTGTTCGTCGCGACTGAGAACGACATTCTTCCAAGCCCCCGAATGGCGACCGCCCTGTGCCAATTTGCCCCCGTCAGAGATTGCGCGAGATGATCAGCTTCTGGATCTCGCTGGTTCCTTCATAGATCCGACAGATCCGTACATCCCGGAGAAAGCGTTCGACCGGGAAGTCCGTGGTATAGCCCGCACCGCCGAACACCTGCAACGCTTCGGAGCATACCCGCTCCGCCATTTCCGACGCCATCAGCTTGGCGATGGCGGCTTCCTTGGCACAGGGTACGCCCGCCTCGATCATCCGGGCAACATGCCGGTAATACTGCCGGGCGACATCCACCTGCGCCGCCATTTCCGCCAGCTTGAAGGCGACGCCCTGCAGCTCGAAGATCGGCCGGCCATAGGCCGTGCGCTCCTTCGCATAGGCAACGGCGGCATCCAGCGCCGCTTGGGCGATGCCCACCGCCTGCGCGGCAATGCCGATGCGTCCATCTGAGAGCAGGCTCATCACCGTGCGATAGCCCTTGCCCACGCCGCCGAGAACGTTCTCGACCGGCACGCGCACGTTGTTCAGGCCGATCTGCGCGGTATGGGCGGTGTGCTGGCCGAGCTTGTCCTCGACGCGCAGCACCTCCACTCCCGGTGACTTGGGATCAACGAGGAAGCAGGTGAAGCCGTTCTTTCCCGCATCCTTGTCCGTGACGGCCAGCACGAGGGAGAACCCGGCCTCGGAGCCGTTGGAGACGAACTGCTTTGTGCCGTTGAGCACAAAGTGGTCCCCCTCGAGCCGTGCCGTCGTCCGGAAAGCCGCGGTGTCGGATCCGGCATGGGGCTCGGTGAGCATGCAGGCGCCGATCAGTTCGCCGCGGCTGATCGCCGGCAGGTATTTCCGCCGCTGTTCCTCTGTGCCGATCTGATAGAGTGGCATCGCCGCGCCCAGATTGTGGACATGCACGATTGTCCCCACGCCGGCATCCGCCCAGGACAGTTCCTCGATCACCAGGGCATAGTTCAGGAAGCCGATATCCGCCCCGCCATATTCCTCGGGGATGAGCATGCCCATGAAACCGAGCTCGGCGATGGCCTTGAGCTCCTCATGTGGCCAGGCGCCCGACTTGTCCCGGGCGGCTGCCGTTGGCGCGACCACTTCTCGCGCCAGGCGCCGCGCCGTCTGCCGGATGAGTTCCTGCTGTTCGGTCAGCCCGAAGGCCTCGCGGTCTGTATTACTGGACATGCTATTCATAACTCCTATCGGGCTGGCGGATTGACCTGCCTCATGCCCTCAGCTGTGCCTTCCGCTGGGGGCGCTATCGAACGATCAGGCTCCAATGAAGCGAGGCTTCCGCTTCTCCTCGAAGGCGGCCAGCCCTTCCTTCATGTCATGACTTGTGGCGTGCAGTTCGCTCGCCAGCAGTTCAAGCCGCAGGGCGCTGGCCATCGGCTGGTCGAGCCCGTCGTCCACCAGCGCCTTCATGCGCCGCAGCACCAGCGAGCTCTTGGTGGCGAGCTTGGCCAGCAGCCGCTCCACTGCCGCCTCGAGCTCGCCGTCATCGACCACTTCATTGACCAGGCCGCACTCGACCAGCTCCTCGGCCGGCACGAATTCGCCCGTATAGAGCAGGTATTTCGCCCGCGTTGGCCCGATCTTGCGCGGCAGGCGCACCGAGCTGCCGCCGCCGGGAATGAGACCGTAATTGGCATGGGCATCGCCAATCTTCGCCGAGCGGGCGGCGATCACCAGATCGCAGCACAGCACCAGCTCCAGCCCACCGGCCAGGGCCATGCCGTTGATCGCGGCAATCACCGGTCGCGGGAAACTTTCGAGCCGCAGGAAAGTGGCGAGGATGCTGTCGAGAAAGACGCGGATTGCCTTGGGGTCATCACCCACCTGCGACTTGACATATTTGAGGTCTGCCCCGGCGCAGAAGGCCCGTCCCACACCGGTAATCACCACCGCCTTGATCTCCGGGTCGTGCTCGACTTTGTCCAGCCCCTCATTGATGCCTTGGACGATATCGGGGGTGATCGAATTCATCGCCGCTGGCCGATTGAGGGTCAGCCACAACGCGCCATGGCGGATTTCCGATTGCACCACGTCCGACATCCATTCCTCCCGTTCTGCCCGCAAATTATTTGACCCGCGGGTCACATGTCTATTTAATAGGTCACATAGTAGACTCCACAATAAATAAATCGCAAGCGCGCAGACGTGATGCGGCAGGGACGGAACTTCATGAAGCGGCTACTCGAGGGCGTCCGGGTAATCAGTCTGGCCGAACAATATCCCGGCCCATACGCCACGCTCCTGATGAGCGATCTGGGCGCCGATGTCATACAGGTCGAACGGCCGGGCATCGGCGACCCCGCCCGTCAGTTTCCGGAGTTCCATGCAGCCATCAATCGCGGCAAGCGCTCCGTCTGCCTGGATCTGAAGACCGAGACCGGCCGCCGGTCCCTGCGCGATCTGATCGCCACCGCTGACGTCCTGCTCGAAGGCTTCCGCCCCGGCACCATGAAGCGACTTGGCTTCGGGCCGGATGATGTTGCGGCCATCAATCCGCGCGTCGTCTATGTGTCCATATCCGGCTTCGGCCAGACCGGCCCGTGGCGCGACCGGCCAGCCCATGACCATTCCTATCAGGCGATCGCCGGCTTCCTGTTCCGCGATGCCGAGGCTGGCCGCATCAGTGGCGGTGACGAGATCCCGGTGGGCGATCTGTCTTCCGCCATGTTCGCTGCCTTCGGTGCCGTCTCGGCCCTTTATGCCCGCGAGAAGACCGGCAAGGGTACTTACATCGACGTCTCCATGACCGACGGACTGGTCTCTTGGATGTCGGTCTTCCTTACGCCCGCCCTCAATGGCGCACGCTCGGAGGAAATCGGCAACGAGCCCGCCTATGGCAGCTATGCCTGCCAGGATGGCCTGCTCGTCTCCCTGTCCATTGCCCACGAGGACTGGTTCTGGCAGCCATTCTGCCACCTGCTGGGCATGGATGATGTCGCCGACTACCCCCGCCCGCGCCGGGTTGCCGAAGCCGAAGCGCTATCGCGCCGCATCGCCGGCATTCTTGCCACGCGCCCGCGCAGCGAATGGGCCGCCGAGTTCGACAGGGCCGGCATACCCTGGGGTCCGGTGAACACGCTTGAGGAGGTCATCGCCGATCCCCACTTCAACGAGCGAGGTCTCTTCCAGACGGTCCAGGAGGCCGATGGCCGTGAACGCCGCTATGTCGCCCAGCCGCTGGTGATCGACGGCGAGCATCCCGGGCCACGACGGGGAGTGCCGGCGCTTGGCGCCGATACCGATGACGTACTGGCCGAACTGGCCAGCCGCTAGCTCAATCCGAAAGGACTGCCCCATGGACAACATCTATGTCGTCGGCGTTGGCATGACGCCCTTTGGCCGGATGCTCGATGTCGATATCAAGACCCTGACCCGCCAGGCGGTGGAAGCCGCGCTCGCCGATGCCGGCATCGGGCGCGAGGACATTGAGGCTGCCTGGTTTGCCAATGCTGCCCAGGGCCATATGGAAAAGCAGCATATGATCCGTGGCCAGATCGCCCTACGCAACATGGGCATCAGCGGCATTCCCGTGGTGAATGTGGAGAATGCCTGCGCCAGTGGCGCGTCCGCCTTCAACCTTGCCGTCACGAACCTGAAGGCCGGCGAGAGCGACGTGGTGCTCGCGGTCGGCGCGGAAAAGCTCTTCTCCCGGGACCGCGCCCTGATGTTCGGCTCCTTTGATGGTGCCTGGGATGTCGCCGACAACGAGAGTATCCGCCAGCGACTCATGAAGCTCGGTGAAGGAGTGGTGCCGCCTGAGGGGTCGACCTCCGACAAGCCCTATAGCGTCTTCATGGACGTCTATGCGGCCTTCTCGCGCTTCCACATGAAGACCTTCGGCACCACCCAGCGCCAGATCGCGGCGGTTTCCGCCAAGAACCACCGCCACTCGGTGGAGAACCCGCTGTCCCAGTTCCGCGATCCATATACGGTGGACGAGGTGCTGGCTGCGCCGCCGATCACCTATCCGCTGACCCTGCCCATGTGCTCGCCGATCTCCGACGGTGCTGCCGCCGCTATCCTCATGACCGAGGAAGGTCTGAAGCGCCACGGCATCGACAGGACGCGCGCGGTAAAGGTGCTCGCCTCCGTGATCCAGACCGGCAGTGACCGCGATCCCTCCGATTTCCGGAACCATGTCACGGCCATCGGCGCCCGCCGCGCTTACGAGAAGGCAGGCGTCGGCCCCGAAGATATTTCCGTCGCCGAGGTCCATGACGCCACCGCCATGGGCGAGATCATCCAGATCGAGAATCTCGGCTTCGTGCCCTTCGGCGAGGGCGGCCCGGCCTCGGAGCGCGGCGAAACCAGCATCGGTGGGCGCATCCCGGTCAACCCCTCTGGTGGTCTCGAGTCCAAGGGCCACCCGGTCGGCGCGACAGGCATCGCCCAGATCTATGAGCTCGTGACTCAGCTCCGCGGGGAAGCCGGGCCCCGTCAGGTCGAGGGCGCGCGCCTCGCCATCGCGGAAAATGGCGGCGGCCTCCACGGCATCGAGGAAGCGGTCGCCTGCATCACCATTCTCGGCAAGAACTGAACGCTGGAAACGCCATGACCCCACAGAACAAGATCGCCATCGTCACCGGCGCGGGCTCCGGCCTTGGCCGCGCCACCGCCCGCAATCTGGCTGAAGCCGGATGCCGTATCGCCGCATTCGATCTGAGCGCCGATCGCCTGGCCGAGCTGAAATCCGAACTGGGGGACGTGGTCGTCACCGCCCAGGTGGATGTGGCCAGCGAGGACAGTGTGAAAGCTGGCATGGCCAGGGCTCTCGATGCCTTCGGTACGGTCCACATCGCCGTCAACTGCGCTGGCGTGGCTGACGCCGCCAAGACCGTTTCCCGCGGCGAGCCCTTCCCGCTCGCCACCTGGAACAAGGTAATCGGCATCAACCTGACCGGCACCTTCAACGTCATCCGTTTCGCCGCCCAGGTCATGATCAATAACGAGCCCGACGGTGGCGAGAAGGGCGAACGCGGCGTGATCGTCAACACGGCCTCCGGCGCCGCTACCCAGGGTCAGATCGGCCAGGCAGCTTACAGCGCCAGCAAGGCGGGCGTCATGGGCCTCACCCTGCCGGTCGCCCGTGACCTCGCCCAGCATCGCATCCGCGTCGTGTCCATCAATCCCGGCCTGTTCGACACCAACATGGTCGCTGCCATGCCCGACGCTGTCTCCCAGTCGATCATCGATCGCATGATCCTCTTCCCCGACCGCATGGGCCGGCCCGAGGAATTTGCCAGCCTCGTCCGCCACATCGTTGAGAACAGCTACCTCAACGCCACCACCATCGACCTGGACGCTGGCGCGCGCATGCATCCGAAATGATGCCTGCGGGCTGACGAAGTGGCCGAGATGGGTTAGACATGGCGGCGACAGGCACGAAGCGGTCGCTTCTTCTCGTTGCCGTTTTCATCGGACAGTCTCGGTCACATGTCTCCCATTCTCTCGATCTCCGGCCTTACCAAGACCTACGCGTCCGGGTTCCAGGCTCTCAAGACCATCGATCTGGAGATTGAGCGCGGCGAGATCTTCGCTCTTCTCGGACCGAACGGCGCCGGCAAGACGACGCTGATCAGCATCGTCTGCGGCCTTGTGCAGCCGACCACCGGTAGGGTGACCATCGGCGGGCACGACCTGTCCGACTATCGCGCGGCGCGGTCCCTCATCGGCCTCGTGCCGCAGGAACTGACGACCGACGCCTTCGAAACCGTCTGGGCGACCGTTTCCTTCAGCCGCGCCCTTTTCGGCCACAGGCGCAATCCGGCGCTTATCGAGCAGATCTTGCGCGACCTGTCGCTGTGGGAGAAGCGGGACAACCGGATCTTCACCCTGTCTGGTGGCATGAAGCGCCGGGTGATGATCGCCAAGGCTCTCGCCCATGAGCCCCAGCTCCTGTTCCTTGACGAGCCCACCGCCGGGGTCGATGTCGAGCTCCGCCAGGACATGTGGAACCTGGTCAGCCGCCTGCGCGACCAGGGCGTGACCGTGATCCTCACGACCCATTACATCGAAGAGGCCGAGGAAATGGCCGATCGGGTGGGCGTCATCAACAAGGGTGAACTGATCCTGGTCGACCGCAAGGCCGATCTCATGCGCAAGCTCGGCCGTAAGCAACTCGTCCTGCATCTGAATGAGCCTTTGGCCGAAATACCGTCCGCGCTCGCCCGCTTCGAGCTCGAGCGTTCCGCCAGCGGTCGCGAACTCGTCTATTCCTATGACACCCAGGCCTCGCGCACTGGCATTACTGCCCTGCTTCAGGCGCTCTCTGATGAGGGCATTACCTTCCGCGACCTTGAGACGAGCCAGAGCTCGCTCGAGGAGATTTTCGTCAGCCTGGTGAGCTCCACGCGATGAACCTCACAGCCGCCGCTGCCATCTATCGCTTCGAAATGGCCCGCACCTTCCGCACGATCCTGCAGAGTGTCGTGTCGCCGGTCATCTCGACCTCGCTCTATTTCGTGGTTTTCGGCGCGGCCATCGGCTCGCGCATCCCGGAGGTCGAAGGCGTGACCTACGGCGCCTTCATCGTGCCGGGCCTGATCATGCTCTCCCTGCTCACCCAGAGCGTTGCCAACGCATCCTTCGGCATCTACTTCCCGAAATTCACCGGCACGATCTACGAGATCCTCTCGGCGCCGATCTCCTTCTACGAGATCCTGATCGGCTATGTCGGGGCCGCCGCCACGAAGTCAACCGCGATCGGGCTCATCATCCTGGCCACGGCCCATCTCTTCGTGCCGATGCACATTGCCCATCCGGTCTGGATGCTGGTTTTCCTCGTGCTGACCGCCATCACCTTCAGCCTGCTCGGTTTCATCATTGGCATCTGGGCCGACAATTTCGAGAAACTGCAGTTGGTCCCCCTGCTGATCATCACGCCGCTGACCTTCCTCGGCGGCAGTTTCTACTCGATCGACATGCTCCCGGAGGCCTGGCAGAAGGTCGCCCTCTTCAACCCGGTGGTCTATCTGGTGAGCGGCTTTCGCTGGAGTTTCTTCGAGATTTCGGACGTGGACATTACCATCAGCCTGTCCATGACCCTCGGCTTCCTCGCGATTTGCCTGATTATGATCTGGTGGATCTTCAAGACGGGCTACCGGTTGCGGTCGTGATGAGGTAATCAGGCTTCGACAACACGTACCCACTTATGAAAGTTCGTGCTTCATGAGCTCATCCGTCACGGATAACGTTTCCCGCGAGGTCAAGGCCCATATCCTTTCCGAGGCCCTGCCCTTCATGCAACGCTACGACGGTCAGACCGTGGTGGTTAAGTACGGCGGCCACGCCATGGGTGACGAGACCCTCGCGCGGCAGTTCGCCCGTGACATCGTCCAGCTCAAGCAGTCGGGGATCAACCCGATCGTCGTGCATGGCGGCGGCCCGCAGATCGGCCGGATGCTCGAGCGTCTGCAGATCAAGTCGAGCTTCGCCGACGGCCTTCGCATCACCGACCAGGCCACCGTCGAGGTGGTTGAGATGGTCCTTGCCGGCTCCATCAACAAGCAGATCGTGGCCAGCATCCAGCAGGAAGGCGGCCGCGCCATCGGGATTTCGGGCAAGGACGCCAACCTCATGCTGGCACGCCGGCTGACCCGTACCACCCGCGATCCCGACTCGAACATCGAGCGCGTGCTCGATCTCGGCTTCGTCGGCGAGCCCGAGACGGTCAATGCCGATGTCCTGCGGGTCATTGCCGAAAGCGACGCCATCCCGGTCATTGCGCCCATCGGCACGTCCCTCAAGGGCGAAACCTACAACATCAACGCCGACACCTTCGCCGGCGCCATTGCCGTCGCCTGCCAGGCCAAGCGTCTCCTTCTGCTCACCGACGTTTCCGGCGTTCTCGATGCGAACAAGGAACTGATCAGCGAGCTGACGCTTGAGGAAGCGGCCCGCCTTATTCGTGAGGGCGTAGCCTCCGGCGGCATGATCCCGAAGATCGAGACCTGCATGGAGGTCGTGTCCAAGGGTGTTGAGGGCGCCGTCATCCTGGATGGTCGCGTCCCCCATATCGTGCTGCTGGAGCTGTTTACGTCCCACGGCGTCGGCACCCGCATCAGCCGCACTGCCGCTGACTGAGGAACCGGATGGTGAACATGGCCGAGCTTGGTGGAATTGCTAGGGCAAAGCGTGGCTTTGACCAGACCGAGAACTGGATCTTCGATCTGGACAATACGCTCTATCCGGCAAGCTGCCGGCTGTTTGACCAGATCGATGTCAAGATGGCCGCGTTCATCATGGAGCTGCTGAAGGTCGATCACGCGGAAGCCCGTCGCCTGCAGAAGGGCTTCCTTTACGAGCACGGCACGACGCTCCGCGGTCTAATGATGGAATATGGCGTGCAGCCGGCCGAGTTCCTGTCTTTCGTGCATGACATCGACCATTCGGCCATCACCGCCAACGAGGAGCTGGGCAGGGCGCTCCGGCAATTGCCCGGCCGTCGCTTCATCTTCACCAACGGCACCGTGCAGCATGCCGAAAATGTCATGGCGCGCATCGGCATTCTTGACTGCTTCGATGACATCTTCGACATCGAGGCCGCGGACTATCTCCCCAAGCCGCACATCGAGAGCTACCACGCGATGCTGAAGCGGCACGGCATCGAGGCCGAGCGCTCGGCCATGTTCGAGGATATCTCCCGCAATCTTGAGCCCTGCCACCGCCTGGGCATGACCACGGTGCTGATCACCTCGTCAGACAATGAGGATAGCGCGGCGATTGCCTCGCGGACAGGTCTCGGTCCTGATGCACCGCACATTGATCATGTGACCGACAACCTGCCCGAATTCCTCGCCCAGCTTCTGGAACTCCGGCGTTCGGGACAGGCGGCCGGCTGACAGACAATGGGGCGGCGGGGCTATGAGCCCGCGCCGCTGCCTTTTTGCTTACACGAACGTGAAGTCGTCGACCGACAGACCGCCACGCGGGCAGTTCGGCTGCACCATGAGGTAGAAATCCGGATCGTCCTTGGAGGTGCTGGGGATCGTCACCTGCCACCAGCCATGCCCGCGGGCTTCGATCTCCACCAGGTTCTTGAGCAGCCCGGCCGGATCGTAGCGGTCATCCTCCGACTTCGGAAACCAGCCTTCGGCGGAGATGACGATCTTGTCCTGGCCGCAATCGAAATTGTAAATCGAGTCATATCCGTCGCGGAGGTTCGAGTCGCCCGGATGGTGAAACACGAACTGGTCGACGCCGCTGCCGCCCGTCAGGGTATCGGCGCCCTTGCCGCCGATCAGCTCGGTGCCGGCGTCCCCTGCCTGCAGGTGGTTCCGGCCGTCGTTACCTTTGATCATCCTCGTATTTTCCGAAGCATAGGCGCTGAGCAGATTCTGGTCACCGAGCTCGATGACCTCTCCCCGATAGGTGATGGTCGATCGGCTGAGGTCGATCTCTTCAGTGCCAGCGCAGCGCCTCGCGTCGACCGTCAGCGATATCGGAACATCGGACCCTGGCTCCGTCCGGCCGAAAACCCGCAGCGGCTCGCATGACGAGAGGACATGACGGTAGACCGCATTCTCATTCCCCCAGCGCTGATAGACGATGTCGGCCGAGGCCCCATTTTCCGACGAGGACGATGCCACGTTCGTCGGCAGGTCAGCATTCGCCAAAGCGGCCGCATTTTCGCCCTGAGTGGCAATCTGTTCGCTCATTTGAAATCACCCTAAAATGTATTTTACCCAATAACGACGGTCCACTTTTACAACCGGGAAATGGGCTGAAACATGAATGTATTTTGGCGTTTTTTGGCAATCGCCCAGCAACTGTCACAAATCATCCTGCATTCGCCATTATCTGTTTTCCTATTCGCTGTTTTGTTTCCGTTCGTCTGGCCTTGTGTCTGCCTCCTGTATCCGAACTGAAGCCACAGGCCACATGCACTGCCCGGTCGCGGCCACTTGTTCACTGGAGTAGACCTGCCATGCCGCCTCTCGCCACGCGAATGTTGACAGTCCGCCCGACCCGGCTACTGTGCGCTCAAACTTCAGGAATGCTGCGGAGCCATCATGGATCAGGACCAGATCAGGACGATCGTCGAACAGGCCTTTGACAATCGTGACGCTGTCGGCGTCACCACCACCGGCGAGATCCGGGACGCGGTCGAGGCTGCCCTCAATCTGCTGGACAGCGGCGCCGCCCGTGTTGCCGAGCGCGGTTCCGATGGCTGGGTTGTCAATCAGTGGCTCAAGAAGGCGGTTCTGTTGTCCTTCCGCCTGAACGACATGGCGCCGATTTCCGGTGGCCCCGGTGGCTCTTCCTGGTGGGACAAGGTCCCCTCCAAGTTCGAGGGCTGGGGCGAACAGGAATTTCGCGCTGCTGGCTTCCGCGCCGTTCCCAACTGCGTCGTCCGCCGCTCGGCCTATATCGCCCCAGGCGTGGTGCTGATGCCGTCCTTCGTCAATCTCGGCGCCTATGTCGACAGCGGCACCATGGTGGACACCTGGGCGACCGTGGGCTCCTGTGCCCAGATCGGCAAGAACTGCCACATCTCCGGCGGCGCCGGCATCGGCGGCGTGCTTGAGCCCCTGCAGGCCGGCCCGGTCATCATCGAGGACAACTGCTTCATCGGCGCCCGCGCCGAAGTGGCAGAAGGCGTCATCGTCGGAGAGGGCTCGGTGCTTTCCATGGGCGTCTTCCTCGGTGCCTCGACCAAGATCATTGACCGCGAGACCGGCGAGACCTTCATCGGCAAGGTTCCGCCCTATTCGGTCGTCGTCCCCGGCAGCCTGCCCGGCAAGCCGCTCCCCGATGGTACGCCCGGTCCGAGCCTCTACTGCGCCGTGATTGTGAAGCGTGTCGATGAGCGCACCCGCTCCAAGACCTCGATCAACGAACTGCTCCGGACCTGAGCCATGCGGGATCCGGTCGCGCTGCTGCAGACGCTCATTCGCGAGGCGTCAGTCACGCCAGATAGCTCGGGCGCCCTCGACCGGGTTCAGGAATTGCTCGCCGCCATGGGGTTCACCTGCTGGCGGCTTCCCTTCCAGTCGCCCGGTGCCGAGCGGATCGACAATCTGTTCGCGCGCCTCGGCACTGGAAGCCCGCATTTCTGCTTTGCTGGCCATGTGGACGTGGTCCCGGCGGGTGACGAAACGAAGTGGACCTATCCACCCTTCGCCGCCGAGATCCATGACGGCATCCTCTATGGCCGCGGCGCCGTGGACATGAAGGGCTCCGTTGCCGCCTTCTGTGCCGCAGTCGCCCGCTTTCTCGCCGAGCGTCCCGCCTCGTCACTCAACGGCTCCATCAGCCTCCTCATCACCGGCGACGAGGAAGGCGCTGCCATCGATGGCACGGTGAAGGTTCTCGAATGGATGCAGGCCAATGGCCACGTCCCGGACATGTGCGTGGTCGGCGAACCGAGCTGCACCGCAACGGTAGGCGACACCATCAAGGTCGGCCGCCGCGGCAGCCTGAACACAACCCTCACCGTCATCGGCAGGCAGGGCCACGTCGCCTATCCACACAAGGCCGATAACCCGATCCACAAGCTGGTCCGCATCCTCGACCGCCTGGCCTCCCGTCAGATCGACCGGGGAAACGAGTATTTCGAGCCTACCAGCCTCCAGATTTCGACCGTCGATGTCGGCAACCGGGCCGTCAACGTCATCCCGGAGCGGGCCACGGCTCATTTCAACATCCGCTTCAACAGCGACCAGACCCGCGCCGGCCTCGAGGCTTGGATCACCGACGAATGCGAGAAGGTCATCCGCGAGATGGGCGGTGCCTACGAGCTGCATTTCTCGTCCAATGCCGATGTCTTTCTCACTCAGCCGGGTCCGCTGGTCGAGACTGTTTCCGGCGCCATCCGGGACATTACCGGCATCGCCCCGGAGCTCAGTACCGGCGGCGGCACGTCGGATGCCCGCTTCATCAAGAATTACTGCCCGGTCGTGGAGTTCGGCCCGCTCAACGCCACCATCCACCAGACCGACGAGCACATTCCTGTTGCTGATCTGGAGTTGACGACAGCCATTTATCGACGAATGCTCGAACGCTGTTTCGGATGACGGACGAGCCGGGCTAGGCAATCATGATTTCTTCCGAGGAACTGTCTTCCGCCGTGCGGGGTGCATGGCGGCTTCTCAATCGTGATCCGGCCGGCGTCGACGACTTCAACCTCTCCATGGAAGGCCTGAAGAACTCCTTCTCGGCCGTTCTCGTGGTTGCCCCCTTCTATCTGTTCATCGTCGCCGCCTCCCGGGACATTCTCCCACCCCCCGCGGGCGACCCCGGTATTTCCTACCTGCGAGAGCTTATTGCCCTCATCGTTGAATGGGTCCTGTTCCTCGCCGGTGCAGTCTATGCCATTCGCCTGCTCGGCCTGAGCAGGCGCGTCGTCCCCTATGTAATCGCCTATAACTGGTCGTCGCTGCTCATCGTTTCGGCGATGGTGCCGCCGACCCTTCTTGCCCGATATGGGATCATCGGGCCCGGCTGGTTTGTCATCGCCAGCCTGATCATCACCGCGGCCGCCCTCTATTACCGCTGGTTCATTGCCCGCACCGTGCTGGGCGCCACGGCAGCCATAGCCGCGCTGTTCGTGACCGGCGATATCGCGATCAATCTTGTGGTGCAGGCGCTGATTCGCTGATCGGCGGATAATCGACCTGCGAGAGATAGAGCCCCCAGGGCGGCGCGACCATGCCACAGGCCCTGCGGTCGCGTGCTTCGAGGGCAATCCCCATCCGCTCCGGCGTCCAGCTGCCCTCGCCCACCATCTTCAGGCTGCCGACCATTGATCGCACCTGATTGTGCAGGAACGACCGGGCATTGGTATGGATCTCGATCAGGTCGCCGTGTTGCCGCACCTCCAGCACGTCGAGCGTCTTCACCGGCGATGCCGACTGACAGTGCGCCGACCGGTATGTCGTGAAGTCATGCTTGCCGATGAGATAGCGGGCGCCCTCGTTCATGGCGTCCACATCCAGCGGCCGCGTCACGTGCCAGACCCTATCCCGGTCCAGGACCGGCGGACTGCGTCGGTTGAGGATTCGATACACGTAATAGCGCCGCACCGCCGAGAACCGGGCGTGGAACGTCTCCGGCACCGCCTCGACCCGGAGAATGCCGATGGGCGCTGGCCGAACATGGTAATTCAGCCCACCCCGCAGCTTTTCCGCCGACCACTCCCGCGACAGGTCGATATGCGCTACCTGACCGAAAGCATGCACGCCTGCATCGGTCCGACCGGCACCGAACACCGTGACCTCCTCACCGGTCATCCGCAGTATGGCCTGCTCCAGCTCGCCCTGCACGCTCGGCGCATTCTCCTGGCGCTGCCATCCCCCGAAGGGCGTGCCGTCATATTCGATGGTAAGCTTGTATCGCGGCATGATCATCTCTCGTCTGCCGCTGACTTAGCTGCATTGCCCGCCAAGGCCAAGCTGCGATTGCATCACGTCCCGCGCTTGCCCCGTTACGCCGGTCACGTTAACCATGGAGCATGACCAATCCTCTGCAAGCCAATGGTGCCTGGCCCCTCGTCGACGGCCGCCAGTCGGAGACGGCGGCATCGGTGCAGCGCGGCGTCTGCCGCCTGCTGCGCTCGGCGGGCTTCGCCGCCCTCACGGAACTGCCACTGGCCTCCGGCCGCCGCGCTGATGTGATGGCGGTCAACGAAAAGGGCGATATCTGGATCATCGAGATCAAGTCCAGCGTTGTCGACTACCGCACCGACAACAAGTGGCCGGAATACTGGGACTACTGCGACCGGCTCTACTTTGCCATACCGCCGACTGTCCCGCCTGAGATCCTTCCGGCTGAAGCCGGCCTCATCATTGCAGACAGCTTCGGCGCAGAAATCATCCGGGACATACCCGAGGTCAGACTGTCCTCCGCCCGGCGCAAGGCGGTGACGCTTCGCTTCGCCCGCGCAGCAGCACTCCGGCTCCACAATCTCCACGATCCGTTAGCCGGTTCGGACGGTCGCGCCCTGTAAGCCAGAACGCCTGTCCCAGTTAGCGCCCGACATCGACCTCCCGCTGGCGCTGCTGATGCCGCTGGTTGATCGAGCGGGCGTTCCATCCATCCTGCGCGGGCTGCCGGCCCTGCTGTACCGCGGGAGGCGGGGGCGGCGGCGGAGCCGCCCTGCGACCACCGCCGAACAGCCCGCCGAAGAAGTTGGCGATGCTATTTCCCACTTCCTCCAGAGGGCCGCTGCCATGTCGGGCATAGGTGGGGTTCTGCGGCGTGGCGTAGTTTTCGTCATAGGTCGGTGGCGCGGTATCGGCCACCACAGTCTCTCCAGGCAATGGGAGGGCCGGCAGGCCCTTGTGAGCGGGTGCCATCACTTCCTGCCAAATGGTCACCGGCAATCCGCTGCCCGACGCCTTCTTGGTTGGCGAATTGTCGTCATTTCCGATCCATACGCCCGCAATCAGATGCGGCGTATACCCGACGAACCATGCGTCGCGGAAATTCTGGCTCGTGCCCGTCTTGCCTGCGGCATCCTGGCCGCTGAGAGCCGCGCGCTTGCCAGTACCCTCGACGATCACCGACCGCAGCATGTCGTTCATCTCGCCCACCACGAGGTCATCGATCACCATGTGATCCTCGACCGGCAGTCGCTGATACAGCACCTTGCCGCCCTTGGTGACGATCCGGTTGATGACGAAGGGCGCAACCCGGTAGCCGCCATTGGCGAATGGGGCATAGGCGGCGGTGAGCTCCAGCAGCGAGACTTCCGACGTCCCCAGGCCGATCGAGGCATTGGGCGTCAGCTCCGACTGGATGCCGAGCCGGTGCGCCGTATCGATCACCGTCTGCGGCCCGACCTGCACCGCAAGCTTGGCCGCGATGGTGTTGAGCGACTTCGATAGCGCCTCGCGCAGGGTCACCGGACCCATATATTTCCGCGAGTAGTTTTCGGGCGTCCAGTCTCCAAACCTGACAGGCTCGTCGACCAGCACGCTGTTGGGGGTGAAGCCCTGCTCCATCGCGGCGGCATAGACGAAGGGCTTGAAGGCCGAACCGGGCTGGCGTTTTGCCTTCACGGCCCGATTATACTGGCTCTTGGTATAGGATCTTCCGCCGACCATGGCCTTCACGCCACCGGATGTGTCCATCACCACCATGGCCCCCTGCTGGGCGCCGAGCTTCGCCCCTTCATTCGCCAGCTGCTTGCGCAGCACGGCCTCCGCCTGCTTCTGGATCTTGAGGTCGATGGAGGTATCGACCACCAGGCTTTCCTTGTACTCGCCGATCAGGTTGGGGATCATCTCGATCACCCAGTCGGCGACGTAATAGCTCGCCGGCAGCTCTGTGGTGCCGACGACCTCGGCCGGCTTCTCGATCGCCTGCCGGGCCTGGTCAGGCGTGATGTATTTCTCCTCCACCATCGCATTGAGCACGACCCGCGCCCGCTCGGCCGCGGCCTGCGGCTTGGTGATCGGATTGTAGTTGCTGGGCGCCTTCAGCAGCCCGGCGAGGATCGCCGCCTCGCCCAGCGTCACATCCCGCACCGACTTGCCGAAATAGCGCTTGGCCGCCGCCTCGATTCCATAGGCGCCGGCGCCGAAATAGACGCGGTTGAGATAGAGCTGGAGGATCTCCTCCTTGGTGAACTTCAATTCCAGCCACAGCGCCAGGACGACTTCCTGGATCTTGCGCTCCATGGTCCTGTCTGCCTGCAGGAAGAGGTTCTTGGCCAGCTGCTGGGTGAGGGTCGAGCCGCCCTGCACGACGCCGCCTGCCTGGAAATTGGTATAGGCCGCGCGGACCAGACCGATGGGGTCGATGCCGAAATGGTCGAAGAAGCGCCGGTCCTCGATGGCCATCACCGCCTGAGGCACATATTTCGGCATTTCGTCATAGCGGATGTCGTCACCGGCGAACGAACCTCGCTCGGCAATGACCTGACCGTCATCCGCCAGCAGCACGATGCCCGGCTCACGCTCTGGAATCTTGAACAGGGTCTCGTTGGGCAACGCCAGCATGAAGTAGGCCAGCACGCCCACCACGCCGATACAGGCCCACAGGCCGAGCGTCAGTGTCCAGTAGAAAGTCCGGAGCATCCATGAGCGCTTGCGGCGCGGACGCCTCGGAGTTCCTCCCTCGGCAGTCTTGCCGCGGCGTGCCGAGCGTCGCCGCCCGCGGGGTGCTCCTTGCTCGGGGTCGGGAAAATCTGCCTGGCGACCTTCGGAAGCAAACAGTTTCGGCTCACGCAACTCGCCTCTGCCGCTCCTTGTGCGCGACCGGGACCTGAAATCGCTCATCGTTCCCCGCCAGACTCCGCCATCTCGATCATTGATGCACCCCGTCTGCAGCAAGTCTACCGCAAATCATACGTAAGCAGAGCATCCCTTGAGACCATGTCGGATTGATGACCCGGATGGAGTCAGTCCGTCAGGCCTTTGACCTTTCTTTCCCTGTAAAACAGATAGATGCCGCTCGCTACCACGATGATGGCGCCCGCGACTGTCCAGAAATCCGGCAGATCACCGAAGAGGAAATAGCCGAAGCCGGTCATCATGATGATTTGGGAATAGCTGAACGGCGCCAGCACCGAGGCCGGCGCCAGCCTGTGGGCGATGATCAGGAACAGGTGGCTCACCGTGCCGATGGTGCCCACCAGCACCATGAGCAACCATCCTCCAAGATCCGGCGTCTCCCACACGACCGGCATGGCCGGCAGGAAGATCGCCGTGCCCACCGCCGCGGTATAGAACAGCGTCGTCTCGGACGTGTCATACTGCGCGATCTTGCGCGTTGTGATGTTGTACAGTGCCGAGAAGAAGGCGCCGATCAGTGAGATGAGCGCTGCCGGCTGGAAGCCATGCAGGCCCGGTCGCACGATGATCAGCACGCCAATGAACCCGACCAGCACCGCGCACCAGCGGCGCGGCCCAACCGTCTCGCCAAGCAGCGGCACGGACAGGGCGCAGACCAGCAGCGGCACCGAGAAGTTCAGCGACGCCGTTTCCGCTAGCTGCAGGAAGCGCAGCGCCAGGAAGTTGGCAATGGTCGAACCGGCCAGGAATGCGCCCCGGATCAGTTGCAGCTTCAGGTTCCGCGCCCGCACCGCCGAGGCGGCATTGACCCAGACCAGATAGGCGATCGCGGTGACCAGCGCGAAGGCATAGCGGGCGAAAGCCACCTGTATGACCGGGTAGGTCTGCCCAAGCACTTTCGCGATCGTATCCAGGCAGGTGAACAGGATCACCGCGGTGAGCATCATGAGGATGCCGCGGATTCGCTTGCTGGAGTCGCCCGACGCTGACATGTGCATTTGACCGGATTGCTGGCTTCGCAGCCAACGAAGCCCAGGGACTGGGCGCCGATGTTTGGCCTTCCCGGTCCCTGAGGTAAAGCGTCAAATGCACCGGGCTCATGCCGCGCTCGCATACCCCTTATGCAATGCACGCCCGGCAGAAGTTGCTTGCCTGATTAGGGTTTGCGGGCGCGGATATGGGCCGGCCGGATTTCCCCTTTGTCCATCGCCGCCAGCCGCGCCTCCCACTGGCCGACGAAGTGATCAACCGCGGCCTCCCCGAGGCTTCGCGCCGCCTCGCGCCCGATATCGCCCTGCATCGAGGCCAGCTCATTGCGGCCGACCTGCCGATACCAGTCGCTCCGGTCAGCGATGCGAACATCCACGAACCCCTCGTCGTCAAGCGCCCGCCGCCACTGCGCATCCGTCGCGGGGTGGAGCGTTTCGCCCATTGGCCCCTGCTGCGGGCCAACGCCGCTCACCTCTCCCGAAATCCAGCAACTGGCGAGCAGCATACCCCCCGAAGTCAGCACCCTGCTTATTTCCCGCAGGATTTCCGACTTGTTCTGGAAGCGGTCGAGGCCATCCTTGCTGATGACCACGTCGATCTGCCCATCGCCAAAGGGCAGCGTCCCCGACCCGGCCGCCACGAAATCGACCGCCTCCGCAAGCCCACGCGCCGAGGCTGATTGACGGGCCGCGTTGAGTGCAGCCGTACTGTCCTCCAGCCCGGTCACATGGGCCGCCATGTGCTTCTCGATCAGGTAAAAGCCAAGCGCCCCGGTGCCGCTGCCCAGATCGACGACCCTCTTGTCCCGCAGGTCGGTCCCTTCCACCAGCCTGTCCACATCCTCGGGGCCGCCGGGCGTAACCCATCCTTCGCCCCATATCAGCTCAAGCACGCTGAACAGCCGCCGGCCATTCTCTCCCGGCATGTCATCAGCATCATCATCGAAGCTCATGTCAGCCATCCTGTCGGGATCCTGGCGCCAGTATTGTGGAGCGAGAACGATCCACCCAGGCGAAATGTTTCATGGTTCCAGCTTTTGGGCGCCGCCAGCGTCACAGCGGCCACACGATCATCAGCGCCGGCACGCCGATCAAGATAACCAGGATGGACAGCGGCAATCCGAGCCGCCAATAGTCGCCGAACCGGTATCCGCCAGGCCCCATTACCAGCGTATTGCACTGGTGCCCGATCGGCGTGAGGAAATCGCATCCCGCGCCAATCGCGACAGCCATCAGGAAAGCCTCTGGCCTGAAGCCGAGCCCCGTGGCGAATTGCGCCGCTATTGGCGCCATGACCAGCACCGTTGCCGCATTGTTGAGGAACGGCGTCACCGCCATGGCCGCCACCATGATAAGCGCCAGAGCCCCATAATCCGGCAGAGCCATGCCTGCCCGTGACAGCCATCCGGCGATCACGTCGGTCGCTCCCGTCGTCCTCAGCGAGTCGCTTACCGGAATGAGCGCGGCCAGCATTACCAGGATCGGTCCGTCCAGACTGTCATAGGCCTCCCGCAGCGGCAGGGCATGGCTCAGCACCATCATCACTGCCGCGGCGAAGAATGCCACGGTCACCGGCACAAGCCCCGTTGCCGTCGCGGCCATGGCCAACGCCAGGATCGCGACCGGTATCAGCCCCCGCCGCACGCTGCCGAGCCTGAGGGATCGCTCGGCCAGGGGCAGGCAATCGAGCGACTTCAGCAGCTCCGGCAGCCGGTTCCGGTTGCCCTGTAGCAGGATGATATCGCCCAGCCTGAGCTCGATCCGACTCAGCCGCTCGGTGAAGCGCTGCCCGCGGCGGCTCACCGCGAGCAGGTTGAGCCCGGTTCGGTCGAACAGCAGCGACCGCTGCGCCGTCTGACCGATCAGCGACGAGTGCTGCCCGATGATGGCTTCCGCAATCCCGATATCCTGCGGCGGCGTGCTAGTATCGCGCCGGCCGCCGGCAAGGATCAGGCCGCCCCGCGCCACGATCCTGTCCAGCGCTTCCGCGTCTCCCTCGAGCAGCAGGATATCCCCGGCCAAAATCACCGTGTCCGGCAGAGGCACCCGCTTCTGCTGGCTGCTGCCCACGATGGCGGTAACCATCGCCCGCCCCTCGCCCGGCTTCTGCACCTCGCCCACCGTCATCCCGTCCGCAGGCGTATCCTCCACCACCCGCGCTTCCGTCGTGTAGTTGCTGATGGCGATCGCATCATTGATGTCGCTTTGCCTCCGCTGGCGCTCGGGCAGCAACCAGTAGAACACCGCAAGGAAGCAGATGCCGACCACCGATAGGGTGGCCCCGACAGGCGTGAAATCGAACATCGAGAAAGGCGTGCCCGTCAGCTCCGCCCGCATCCGCGACACGATGATATTGGGCGAGGTTCCGATCTCGGTCATCAGCCCGCCAAGCAGCGAGCCGAAGGCCATCGGCATGAGGAACATCGACGGCGACACGCCCGAACGCCTCGCCATCTGGAAGGCGATCGGCAGCATGATCGCCAGCGCGCCGATATTCTTGACGAAGGCAGAGAGTACCGTGACCAGCCCCACCAGCACGACGAGCTGCAGCCGCGGCGAGGTGAGATTGGGCGCAAGCCGCCTGATTCCCGCCTCCATCACGTCCGAGCGGGCGACTGCGGCGCTTACCATCAGCGCGCTGCCCACGATGATGACGATATCGTCAGAGAACCCCTTGAAGGCATCTCCCGGGGCGACGACGCCCATCGCCACGGCGGCCATCAGGGCGCAGCAGGCGACGAGATCGTAACGGAGGCGTCCCCAGATGAACCCGGCCATCATCACTCCGATGACGGCTATCGCCAGGATCTGCTCAAGGCTCATGCATCATTACCTGTTTTCATCGTCCCCTCACCATCCACAACACAGGAAATGGTCAAACCGAGGCAGAATAGGTAAGCCCCTGCCTCAATGTCTCCGATCTCCCGCCGCAGATCCCCTTGCGCCGGCGCGCGTGTTGTCTATCGTGTCAGTAACTCAGACGCCTAGTCGCGGGTGGCGTCGCTGCCGGAAGGGTGCGGCGCCTGTCTGGCCGCGCGTATTTCATTGGGGTGAAGTGCTTGAACGACAATCTCTATGCCTTGTTGGAACAGCGTTTCGCTGAAGCCGGAGACAGCCCGGCCTTCACGCTCCCCGGGCGGGCCGGCCTTTCCTATGCCGAACTGCTGCGGAAGGTCGCACGCTATGCCAATGCGCTGCGCGAGCTCGGCGTCCAGCCGGACGACCGGGTGACGGTTCAGGTCGAGAAGTCGCTGGCCAATGTTGCTCTCTATCTGGCGGTGATGAAGGTCGGCGCCGTCTACCAGCCGCTCAACACGGCCTATACGGCTGCCGAGGTCGATTATTTCGTGGGCGACGCAAGGCCCCGGCTGATCGTCTGCGATCCGAAGCGGCGCGCCGCCATGGACGACCTTGCCGACAAGCAGGATGTGCCCGCCGTGGAAACGCTGGACGCCGAGGGCGAAGGCACCCTTGCCGAACTTGCTGCCGGGATGGCGGAAGAGGCGGAAACGGCTCACCGCGACGCCGACGATCTCGCCGGCCTGCTCTATACCTCCGGCACGACCGGCCGCTCCAAGGGCGCGATGCTCACCCATCGCAATCTCTCGTCCAACGCCCTGACCCTGGTCGATCTCTGGCGCTTCCAGCCCGGCGATGTGCTGCTGCACGCCCTGCCGATCTTCCATGTCCACGGGCTCTACGTTGCCCTCAACACGGCCTTCCTCAACAGGTCCGAGATCATCTGGCTGCCGAAATTCGATCTCGACCAGATCCTCGCCCAGCTGCCCCGTTCCACGATCTTGATGGGCGTGCCCACCTTCTACACCCGCCTGCTCGGCGACCCTCGCTTCACCCGCGAGCTCTGCGCCAACATGCGCCTTTTCATTGCCGGATCGGCGCCGCTGCTGGCCGAAACCCACCGCGAGTTCGAGGCCCGCACCGGCCACCGCATCCTTGAGCGTTACGGCATGACCGAATGCGGCATGATCACCTCGAACCCCTATGATGGTGATCGCGTGCCCGGCACCGTGGGCTTCCCGCTGCCCGGCGTGTCCGTGCGCATCTGCGATGCCGAGGGCAAGGAACTGCCCCGCGGCGAAATCGGCATGCTCGAGACCAACGGACCCAACCGCTTCAAGGGCTACTGGCAGATGCCGGAGAAGACTGCGGAGGAAATCCGTCCCGATGGCTTCTTCATCACTGGCGATCTTGCCACCATGGACGAGGAAGGTCGCGTGAGCATTGTCGGCCGTGGCAAGGATCTCATCATTTCCGGCGGGTTCAACGTCTATCCCAAGGAAATTGAGGCCGAGCTCGATGCCCTGCCGGGCGTTGGTGAATCGGCGGTCATTGGCGTTCCACACCCTGACTTCGGCGAAGCGGTCGTCGCGGTCATCACCCCGTCGGGCCCGACCCCGCCGGAGGAGGCAGCCCTCATCGAGCACCTCGGCAAGACGCTGGCGAAGTTCAAGGTGCCCAAGCGGATCTTCGTCATCGACGAACTGCCCCGCAACACCATGGGCAAGGTGCAGAAGGCAGAGCTGCGAAAACAATACGCCGATCTGTTTGCCGCCAAGTCCTGAGAGACAGGAGGCCCTGGATGATGAGACACGACTCACCTCTCCACCTTTCCAGGGCCTCGGCCCGAGCGGCCATCGCCGAACAGCTCACGGCCATGTCCGCTGCCCTGGAGCCGGATCGGGTTGCCATTCTTCAGCGCCGGGACGCGTCCGCCCTCGCTGAGGCCGACGCATGGGACGCGCTCGTGGCAACCAGCCCCGGTCTTCGTCCGCCTCTCTTCGGCCTGGGCCTCGCCGTGAAGGCCTGCTTCGATGTCGCCGGCTGGCGGACCACCGCTGGCTCCATCGTGCTGAATGTCGAACCGGTTGCCACATCCGACGCTCCGGCTGTCGCCCGGCTGCGGTGCGCCGGTGCCATCGTCACCAGCCAGACCAACATGACCGAGTTCGCCTTCGGCGCCCTTGGCCAGAACCCCCATTACGGCACGCCGCGCACGCCGCTTGATCCGACGCGCGAGCGCATCGCCGGCGGCTCGACCTCCGGCGGCGCCGTCTCTGTCGCTTTGGGTTTCGCCGATGTCGCGCTCGGCAGCGACACCAGCGGCTCGGCGCGCATTCCCGCCGCCTTCTGCGGCACCGTGGGGTTCAAGCCCACCCAGGGCCGGTACCCGGACGAGGGCATCGTCCCGCTCTCGCCGAGCTTTGACGTGCCTGGCCTGCTTGCCCGCGATGCCGAGACCATCCGCCTGCTCGATCGGGTCATGACCGGCGCCACATCGACCCCCGATCCCATACCGGACCACCTCCGCGGTCGCCGCTTCCTCGTGCCGGCAGATTTCGCCCTCGACCAGACCGAGCCGGAAGTTGTCATTGCCTTCGAGAATGCCCTACTCAGGCTGGCCGATCGCGGCGCCGAAATTGTCCGTCGCGACTGGCCGGTGCTCGCCCGCTATGGCGAGATCTCCGTGGCCGGCGGCATTATCGTCGCCGAATCCTACGCTTGGCACCGCCCCTTTGTGGACGCCCATCCCGAGCGCTACGATCCCCGTGTCGGCCCGCGCATTCTTCTCGGCCGCGAGGTGAAGGCCGAGGCCTATATCAGTGCCCTCCGGCGGCTCGCCGAGCTTGCCCGTGACTATGAGCGCGAGATGTCGGCGTTCGATGCGCTGCTGACCCCCACCGTTCCGTTTACGCCCCCGCGCGTGGCTGATCTCGACGACGATGAGGTCTACTATCCGACCAACCGCCTGTCGTTCCGGCTCACCGAGATCGCCAATCGCATCAACGTCCCGAGCATTAGCCTGCCAGTGTCGCCGGGCCGGCCGATTGGCCTTCTGTTCACTGGCCGCCATGCCAAGGACGAACAGCTTCTCGACCTTTCGGTCGCGATCCAGTCCGCACTCAGAACATCCGAATAACAACCGCGCCGTGGAGAGACGCAATGATTGTCCGTGAGCTGGAAGAGGTTAGGAAGACCGACCGTTATATCGTCCGTGACAACTGGAGCAGCACCCGCCTGATCGTGAAGGGTGACGGGGTGGGCTATTCCGTTCATCACACGGTGATCCCGGAAGGGAAGGAAGTGCACTGCCATTATGAGCAGCACTACGAAGCGAATTACTGCATCGCCGGTGAGGGCGAGGTGTTTCACGTGGAAAGCGGAAAGACTTATCCGATAAAGGTCGGCACGATTTACGCCCTCGACCAGCACGATGAGCACGTTCTTCGGGCAACAAAGGGCGATCTGCACTTGGTCTGCGTCTTCAACCCGGCCCTCTCGGGCAACGAGGTGCACAACGCAACCGGCGGCTATGACGCCGACTGAACAACGATAATCACGAGGGGCCTGAATTCATGGCAGCAAGCGAAATCTTTACCATTCCCGCACGGAGGGGGCGGGCAGCCCGGCTGAGCAAGGGCCAGGCGATCAAGATCATCAATACACATGGCCAGCAGGTGGTGGACACCTGGTGCTTCAATGCCGAGGATCTCACCGAGTTCATGTCGATGGAGCATCTGCGCCCGACCATCGGCTCGATCTTCCCACGCAAGGGGCACGAACTCGTCACCAATCGCCGCCGGCCCATCCTCTTCTTCGAGGAAGATACCTCGCCCGGCGTTCATGACACACTGATCGCCGCTTGCGACGACTATCGCTACGGGATGCTGGGCTGCACCGAGTATCACGACAACTGCACGGACAATCTGCATGCGGCCATGCGCCAGATCGGCCTGCGGGCGCCGGAAACGCCGAGTCCACTCAATATGTGGATGAACATTCCGGTCTCGGCCGATGGCTCTACCTCATGGGGCGAGCCCCTGTCCAAGCCGGGCGATTACGTGATCCTTCGCGCACGGATGGATTGCATCGTCGCCATGTCTTGCTGCCCGCAGGACATGCTCCCGATCAACGGCGCCGCCGGCAAGCCGACCGAGGCCCATTACCAGATCCTCGACTGATGAACTGCCAGCGCCCCGGACAGCCCCGGGGCGCCATTTCGCCGTATGCGTCATACTCCGCATGTGCCGTAACGTCAGCCAGGCGTCCTGCCGTTCTGAAGCCTTGGGCAAGACGCTACCCTCGCCGCGAAGCGCGCGCTCGACTTGGTTTCGATCTGCGCCCTATGCTGAACAAATGGCCTACTCTGCCGCGTTGATCAGCCCGCTGCCTTCCGTCTTTCTGGACGTCTCAAGCTCAGCCTTGATCACTTCGTAGATCTTGTCCGCCTGACCGCCGAGAAACTCGCGGAAATGCGCCATGGTATCGTCGATCGGCAGGCCGAGCTCCGTGGCGCCGATCACATAATTCCGGATACGGTCTTCCCAGCTGATCTTGTAGGGAACGCCCAGCGGCCGCACGAAGCGATGCAGCCAGCGCAGGAATGGCAGGCACAGAACCCGGCCGCCCCGCTGCCGGAACTTGTCGTGAACGTAGCCTTCCTCGCCGCCGAAACCGCGAAACTTCCTGTTGTAGCCCGGCCAGGCTGCCCGGCGGCAGGCATAGAGACCCATGCCGTGCATCGGGATGTCGAAGGGTTCCCCGTCCAGATCATTGCCGCGCTCGTCCTGCGCCCAAACGCCGAAGAAGCCCTTCTGCCACACCGGCGACATGTGGCTCGATACGATGTCGAGCTCGTCCCAGACGATCGGCCCATGCAGTAGATCATTCGTATCGGGATTTTCCTCGAAATAGCGGATGAGCCTCGCCACCGACCCCGGCCACAGCAGCACATGGCAGTCGAGATTCAGCACATAGTCCGCAGCCGCCTCTTCCATTACGAAGTCGCGCACTGCCGTGCCATTGATTTGGGTGATCGGGATATATCGGTAGTTCGGGATCTTGTGCTCGAGATAGCTCAGGGGCTCGGCGCACACCCCCGTCGGATTGTTGTCGACCACGATGTACTCAACGTCATCCATCGTCTCCGGATGATACATCCTCAGCGCCTGGAGCGTGAAATAGGTGCCATCGAAATCGTCATAGGTTGCCATGCCGATGGTGAGCTTCGGCTTCTTGCGGGCGAGGATCTGTTCCCTTGTCCTGTATTGGCGCTCGGGCTTCGCCGCTGCCAGCGCCTGCGGCTCCGTCCAGTGCATGCAGAAATCGGCAAATTGCTGCATGTCGATGCCATGCGAAATCAACGCTTCGATGAAGCGGTCGACATTGCCGGCAAGCTGGTCATACTCGCCGAAGCGGACGGCGATGGCGGGCACAGCCTTGGCGAAGGAAGCGATACGCTCCTTGTTGAAATGCGTGAGCCGCTGCGCCGGATGGAGCGCCTGGCCGACCAGGAATCTCAGTTCCTCAGGCGCAACGGGAGAAAGGTCGAACGCAGCGCCTTCATAGTACTGAGGAATGATAATCAGTGCACATCGCTCGACGAGGTCGTCCCCGCGTTCCGCATAGGGCGGATCAACAAAGAAGCTGCCTTCCCATGAAAGGAACAGGCTCCCGTCGTCCACGGGCAGCAGCTCGCTGCTGCCGAAATGGCGACTGACGGGCAAGGGCAGGCAGGAGACGGCGTTGCGGATATCGAAACGGTTGGAGTACCCGGTGGCGAGGCTTACGAAATTGTCGGCGAGATAGCCATAGCCCTGCTGCATGAGCCAGGCCGCAAGGGTTGATTTTCCCGAACCGGCCGGCCCGAGAATGAGAACCGCCCTGCCCTCCGCCTTGACCGCGCTGCACTGGATGGCCGTATCGACCGACGTCGCCGCCAACAGGTTCTAGATTTCCCTGCACAGGATGCCGACGATGTTGTCTGCCGAAAGGCCCTCCCACAGCGTCACGTTATTGTGGCTGACATTGTAGTAGCCCGCGCCGTCGCCAATGACCTTGAGCCTGGGCGCATTCCCCGTTCCTTCAGCGGAAGCGCCACGAAAGCTCCTGCGCAGGATCGCATCCAGCTCGACCGGATATTGAACCGTGACCGAATGATCCTTGATCGTGAAGCTGAGGTTTTCGCTGATCTCAGGCACGCTGAACTCCTGTCAGATGGCTTCCTGGCGGGTTTTCTCGATAAGCACTCGGGCACAAACAGAAAACGCGTCGAACTCGGCGGTGAGATCATCCGTACCCAGCGCCTGGCGGTAGGCGCTCGCATAGGGGCTCGAGAACATCCACGTGCCGCCACCGGGATTTACCTCGAGCAGGTACAGCTCGCCGTTCCTGTCGCGCAGGATATCACAGGCCTGCAGCGCCGCCTCGGGAATTGCCTGATATGCATTCCTTGCCAGCTCAAGAAAATCCTCATCCCGCGTCGAGCTGATCTTCAGCTCCTGATCGATCGGCAGGAAGGCCGTTCGTTGGTATGGCGGCGAAAGCTGATCAAGCACGGGTGCATTCACTGCCTCGCGGAGATAGGTGAAGATCGGCTCGCCGAACAGCGTCAGTACCCGGCAGGTCATCGGCTGTCCGCAGTCGATGTAGCGCTGGGCGATCATCGGCCCCATTCGTCCGGGATGGCCATCGGGAAACTCGGCCGGATCGCGGTAGCGCACGTCTTCCGTACGCTCGAGACTGATGCCATCGCCCCAGGACGAAAGCTCGTAGCTTGGCTTGATGATCGTATACGGACCGAATTGCTCAGGCGACAGACTGCAACCCGGCCGAATGACCTCGAAGGCGGGAACGGGGAGCCCGGCCTTTTGCAGCCTTTCCATCTCCGTGAGCTTGGTCATCACCTGCCCCTGATAGACCTTGCCGCGCAATGCTCGGAAGGTGAGCAGCCTGATGGGGGAAAAGACGAGAGTCGGCTGTCGAGCCGCCCGTTTGCGTGTCAACGAACAGACTGAAGTATTGTCGGCGATGAAAACATCGATGTCCGGCGCCATCTTCTCGATGCGCGCGGCAATATCCTCGAAATCCGCCCGATCCTGCCAGCCGGGCGAATGGACAAGGATTAGGGAACGTCGTTCATCCATGATGCACAGGAACCCGGCCGGAACGCCTGCTGTGGCATCCCGGCCGTCGTACTCCCTGTCCTGCGACGGTGCTCAGAACTTGTATCCGATGCCGAAGAGGATGCTGGTCTGGTGGAAGTCGTGTTTGATCTTCCCGAACGCGTTGTCGTAGGTCTTCTTGTCGAACTCGGTGTAGCGGCCCTCGATGCGGCCGAACCAGTTCGGCGTGAAGGCGTGCTCGATACCGCCGCCGATCGTCCAGCCGACATGGGTGTTCCGGTCGCTTGACCCGGCGAAGGTGAGCTTGCCGCCGGCGAAGGCCACGCCGCCGGTGACATAGAGCAGCGTGTTGTCCAAGGCATAACCGGCGCGCGCCCGGATGGAGGCCTGCCAGTCGGACTTGAACTTCAGCAGATACGAGTCGGGCGCCAGGTAGAGGTGGGTCTTGTCGTCGAGGTCGGTATAGGAAATATCGCCTTCGGCGCCGAGCACCACGTTATTCGAGAACTGCTTGTTGAAACCGGCATTGAGGCCGACAAGCAGGCCGTTCAGGTTGGACAGGCCAATCGGACCGTTCTCACTGAAATTGGGATCACTCTTTCCCTTGCCCCAGCTGTAGCCGCCGTGGATGCCGATGTAGGCACCGCTCCAGTCGAAAGCGCTGACAGGTTCTGGCGTGTAGACCGTCTCCGGTGCGGGAACGAAGAGATCTGCTGCATTGGCAGGCGTATAGGACATGAACCACGTGACGAACACCGCCGTCAGGGTCGTTGTCGCCAGCAATTGCCTCTTCATGATGGTTCCTCGTCTGATGCGAAAATAGGCTTCTTCCGTTCCTCTCCGCGAAGCCCTGCCATCATGCCGAAGGCCGATGGTTGGGCTTCGCGAAGCGCAGATCGCCGCTAAGCTCCGGGAGGTTGGGTTGGCTGCGTTGGCACCGTCGTTGGCTTGGTCGGCCTTGTCGGCGCCTCAGTCGTGGTCGTTGTTTGTGTGGGTTCCGTCGGCTCCGTGGGGGATGTCGTCGCACTCGTCGTTGGCTGCGTGGTTTCCGTCGGCTCCGTGGGCTCCGTGGGCTCCGTGGGTTCCGTCGGCTGCGTCGGCTCCGTCGGCTGCGTTGGCATCGTGGGGCTGGTCGTATCCGTCGGGCTGGTCGTCGGATCGGTGGTCTGCGTAGGCTCGGTCGTGCCCGGGTGCCCCATGGTCACTGGATAGATGGGTGACCGGATATGCCCAAGCCGCACCGGCTTCCGGGCCGGGGACCGAAGCTCCAGGCCTGCATCATCGTCGACTTTTGTAAGGCTGGTGACGCCAGCAAGAATTGAAGACTTCAGGTGTACGTTCATCAATGCCTCCCCGCACGACAAGTGCGGCACTGCCCGCAGATGGCTCGAGCGTTACCGAGGAACATTGCTGTTCAGAATGTGACCAGAATTCCCCAGTATCATCACGCACTGGTCTTGCCGGCGGTCTGAGGCCCCCACCTCTTTCCGTCAGTATGGAAACGTTTTCCAACTCACGGATGTCGCTGCGACCTGCCGTACAATGTCCGATGCGCCGCTGCACGCATGAATAATGCGATTAACGATCTTTCTTTGACAAGCATCATGAATGGTCCGGAGACCGCCAAATCAGTCCAGATACTTGACTAGGCGGCGATTTTCGCGCCGGTGCCCATTTCGTCGATCGCAAACCGGCAGCATGCACAACCATTCGCTCGATGCTTTCTATACAGATTAACTCGTTGGCAAAATTGGGTGTTATTTTGGTAGATACACCTTATGTACCGTCTGACGATATCCGTGACATTTCGCTCTGTGCCCTGTGGTATTTTTGCATCGACCACGGACAATTACGTGGAGCAACGGTTTCTGGCAGTTGATGGAGCCCCATCGTCGCCGGATCCGGGCAACACGGAGCCGTCTAGTTCAGCTGCACATTGCTGCCCGTGGTGACAACCACGCACTGGTCACCCACGGGCATAAGCAGTACCCGCAGCTGGTTGGGCAGCGTCATAAGCCCGATACCGCGTAGCGGCGGCATGAGCTTCGCCCCTTCCGGTGGGGTATTTGCCAGCTGCTCGCAGCTGCGTGCGACGGCCACGATACGAGTGTAGTTGCCGGCGCAGCTTCCTTCCCCACTCGTCATGTCGACGAGGCCGATCCCCGGCCGGCCGCCTTCCGGTGAGGGAATTTCGAAGCCGATAAGCGATGAGATGACGCTCAGGCGTTCGGAGGGTGACGTCTTCTCTGAGGCAACCGCGAAGGCGTTTCCCTGCACGGCCTGCCCCGCGAGCGAAAGATACGCGTCCTCACAGGTGGAAACTGGCGAATTCCTGATGTGCTGGCCCATCACGCGCCGGACCTCCGCCCCCGGTTCGCGAAGTGCCAGCGTCGCGGCGGGCGGCGCTCCTGCAACATCCGGCCTGCTGAGCAGCAGATGGAGCGAGACGCCAAGTGCCAGCAGCGCCGCCACCAGGGCGACCGTATAGAGGAGGATGGTTAGTCGGAAGGACACGTTAGCCTCGGGATAGTCAGTTTATGGCGGCAAGAGCCTTGGACAGGCCCGCCATCGGCGCCTTGAACTCGATTGTTCCGACGCCTGGCACCGAAAACGCGATGCCCACGTCCAGCCCTTCCTGAATGTGCCGCTTCATCTGCGGCCCCACGGGAATGACCGCGGTGCAGAACTGCTGGCTGCACTCATCGATCAGCGCCTTGAACGGCTCCCTTGCCTTGTCGAAATACAGGTGCACCGGTTTACCCAGTCCGGTCGCCGCGGGCAGTCGCGCCAGCATGAGCGGCATGCCGATCTCGCTCGTCGTTAGCGCCCAGGAGAAGACCACGCCGCCGGACTTAAGCCCGATCTGTTGAGACAGGTTGCAGATCTTCTGCATCTTCTGGAGGTTCTCGTCACAGACGAGGGTCCAGTTCTCGAACGGCTGGATCATGCGCCGGAATTTGCCGATCTCCACGCCTTCGGGAATGGCAACTTCCGACGGCTTGACGACGAATTCAGGTTTGGACTGCTGGGCCAGCCCCTCGCCAACGGAAAGGAGGCCGGCCCAGCAGCACACCATCAGTGCGCTAACGCGTTTCATCGGTCGGATGACGCTCTCAGTTCAGCGTGAAGGTCACCCCGGCGCCAACACCCCAATGCTTGCCGGTGGACGCGGCGTTGACATTGGCGCGAATGAACTGGTTCTCGGTCGTGTATCCGGCACCGAAGGCAAAGGCGCCCTGGTTCCGCCAGTAGCCACCGCCAGTTGCCACGCTGAGGGCGCCCGGGCGGTCATCATAGCGCAGCGAAGCCGCAGCAAGGCCGACCGCGGCCGCTTGGCGGGCTTCCTTCTTGGCGTTGCTCACGCCCTGGTTGAGGGAAGCGAGTTCGCTGTTGATCTGATCCAGCGCGTTGTCAACGCCTGCGAAGGCATCGCCCACATTGTTGTAGCTCTGGCCCTGGATGTAATAGGTCGGCGCCGAAATGGTGCCGTCGGGATTGACGGTCGAGCCACCACCCAGGGCATCTGCCACGCTCGACGACACGGCATAGACCTGCGAGCCGTTAACCGCCTGGAAGGAGTCCGCCGCGATCCGGCCTGCGCGAACATTGTCGATCAGCACGGGAGCATCGCCTACAGCGCCCTGCCCGAGGGTAATCGACTCGTAGTTCGGCTCGTTCGGGTTGTCCGTGCGCGGATCATACTTGACCGCGAACTTGTCGAGCTGCGCAATGTCTTCCTCGTTCTGGGTCACGCGCTCATCGAGGTCGACGATATCTTCCTCGGCTGTCGTCAGACGATCATCGAGATCAATGATGTCTCCCTCGGCTGTCGTCAGGCGATTATCGAGGTCAATGATCTCTCCCTCTGCTGTCGTCAGGCGATTATCGAGGTCTATGATCTCTCCCTCTGCCGTCGTCAGGCGGTCATCCAGATCGCCGATCTCGCCCGACAGCCGCTCATCCACGGCCTTCAGCTGTGACACGTTGACCGCATCGGTATCGCGCGAGCCCGCCGCAACGCCAGTGATCGTCCGGGTGCCACCATTCTTCGTGCCGATGGCGACTTCGCCGACACTGCTCTGCGGCGCATCCAGCCCATAGGCTGTGTAATTGGTCTCAGCGCCGACAACGGTCTTCGACTCGGCGCCCAGGGCGACCGAGTAGTCGTGGGCCGACTCGGAATAGTCGCCGATTGCGGTGGCGCGCCAGGTGTCGTCGCCGATAGATGCGCCATGACCGACAGCCGTCGAGCCGCTGGAGTTGTTGCCAACCGATGCGCCCTGGCCTACGGCCGTGGACTCATGCGAGCCCGTTCCGATCCCAGCATGGTTGCCGACTGCGGTCGAGGAATAGGATCCTTCGCCGACCGAGCTACGGGTGCCGATGGCCGTGCTGTCCCGGGCGCTGTTCCTGATCTTGGCGTCAAAGCCAAGCGAGGTACCTTGCACGGAGTTGGTTCCGACCTCGGCACCGTAGCCGACGGCGGTCGACCATTCGCTTTGTGTTGAGGTCCATGCCTCGCCGATCGCCACATTTGTGCTGAAGCTGCCATCATTCGCGCCAGCCCCATATTCCAGTGCACTGGCCTGACTCGCACCAATCAGCAGGGCAATGCAGGAAACCGTCCAGCGCAATGCCGGCACCTTGCTCTTCGAACAGGACATAATCCCCCCCCCCCCAAAAGTGAATGCTACAAACATACATCTCAGTATTTTCATCTTGGCGGGGTTGGAAATATCCGCAAGCGGAATTTTTGTGTCCCTACCAATCAATTATCAAAATGATACAGTCACTTAAGAAGAAGTTAATCGCTTACGTAACGTCAATCCATCCGTCTACCGATGTCTCTTTTCGGGATTGACTCAACTGGCTGGCAGAAGCCCCGAAAATCTATCCGTATACTGATTGATTAGCGAAAGGAGTCCAATCCGCGGCAGGAATGGCAGAGTTCTGCCGCTTTCGGCACCAGGAATACAGTGCAGAGCAGTCTCTTGCCCGGCAGACCAGGCCAGGCCGGTCGGCGGCTCTGCCTTCCACACAACCTCAAAGTCCGGTCGTGGACGAGTAGCGACGCTGGACATGGTAGCCGGTGAATTTCGTCCGAAAGTGTGGTTTGTTGGCCACGCCGCCTTGCGGGGAAACGCGTCGCAGGCGAGGAGAAGCCTCGTGATCGACCATGTAGCCGACAGGAAGCCGATCTGGAAGTCAGGCGATGCTGTTTGGATGGTGGGCGGTACTGGGATTGAACCAGTGACCCCTACGATGTCAACGTAGTGCTCTCCCGCTGAGCTAACCGCCCTTCAAGGAACCGGCGCCGCAGCGCCGTTCGGGTGCTTCCCTATACTCATATGGCGCAGGCGTTGCAAGCCCTGATCGGAACCAAGGCTGGGGATATCCTGTCGCGGTCCGCAGGCTCAGGCGGCCATCATCTTCTCGACTTCCTGCACCAGGTCGCGGAGATGGAAGGGCTTCGAGAGGATCTTTGCATCTTTGGGCGCCTTGTTGTCCGGATTGAGCGCCACGGCGGCAAAGCCGGTGATGAACATGATCTTGAGGGTAGGGTCGAGCTCTGCTGCACGCCTCGCAAGTTCGATCCCATCCATCTCCGGCATCACGATGTCCGTCAGCAGCAGATCGAAGTGATCGTTCTTCAGCTCCTCATAGGCACCGGCCCCGTCGCCGAAGGCAACCAGCTCGTGTCCGGCCTTTTCCAGCGCGCGCACCAGGAAGCCACGCAGATCCTCATCGTCTTCAGCGAGTAGAATTTTTGCCATCGTTACTTTGCACAGGGTCCAGAATTTCGAAGCATCGGCACGGATGATCCGACCATATCGCTTCAGGGGTAAACGCAGTGTGAAACGAACAAGCCGGCCGCGCCGACGCCAGGGCAAGACAATGTGGCACGTCACCTCAAGCTTGCACTTGTTCACGATCGACCGTCATAATTCCCGAACGTGGCCGCGTCAAAAGCGGCCCCTGCAGGAACTGGAATGATCATGCCCCCAAGGCCGCCGAGCGAGCTTTTCAGTGTCCCTTTTGAAGTCGTCGAGCCGGAACGTCGGACGACACCTCTGGTCTTCAATTCGCCCCATAGCGGGACGGACTATCCTCCCGAATTCATCGAGCAGTCCTGCCTCGATCCTCATACTCTCCGGCGCTCGGAGGACTGCCATGTCGACCGGATCTTTGCCGGCGTCACCAGCTTTGGCGCTCCGCTGATCAGGGTCCACGTACCGCGGGCCTATCTCGACCTCAACCGCGAGCCCTATGAGCTCGATCCGTCCATGTTTGCCGACCGGCTGCCGGCCTATGTAAACTGCACCTCGATCCGCGTTGCCGGCGGGCTTGGCACGATTCCGCGCCTTGTGAGCGACACCGCTGAGATCTACCGTCGTCCTCTCCGCTTCAGCGAAGCGGAAAACCGCATCAAGTCGCTCTATTTTCCCTATCACCGGCTGCTCGCCAACGTGCTCGACGAAAGCTATGTCGAGTTCGGAAATGTCGTGCTTATCGACTGCCATTCAATGCCATCGATGGTCGCAACGCCCATATCTGGCGACATGCATGTCAGGCCCGATTTCGTACTCGGCGACCGTTATGGCGCATCCTGCGCGCCGGCCCTGACCGACTATGTTTTCGAGAAGCTGAGCTGCCGCGGCTTCACCGTTTCCCGCAACCGTCCTTATGCTGGCGGTCACATCACCCAGATCCATGGCCGTCCGTCAGAGGGGCGACACGCCCTGCAGATAGAGATCAACCGCGCCCTGTATATGGATGAGGTCACGCTGACGCTCCATGACGGCTTCAATCGCCTGGTGGCCGAGCTCGACGCGGTTCTTGCCGCGCTGAAGGAGGATCTCCCCCGGCTCATTTCCCAGGAACGACGGCTCGCTGCGGAATAGCCTGACGCCAGGCAGAAAAAAAGG
>Ga0182741_1000361_pt1 | contig 70045 bp, 67 predicted proteins | sample eDN5th37CBELigOP_FD_128874 | JGI IMG/M metagenome (GOLD analysis project Ga0182741, IMG submission 128874) | Enriched Organic Plus compost microbial communities from Emeryville, California, USA - eDNA 5th pass 37_C BE-Lig OP (version 2) (version 2) ...
CGGCACTCGATCCTCCGCGGGATCTCGACCTTCAGAGAAGTTTTGCCGGAATGCCGCAAGAGACCAGCCCTTTGTTTGCCCGCGATTTCAGGTATGACAAGCCCGCACCCGGAAGACCGGGGCATATAGGGGCATGACAATGCGTTGTATCGTTGCCAAGCTCGGCGCCTCTTGTACGGCCGAGGTTGAAGTTAAACCCGTCAGCAAGCCCATCCTGGCGCCCATCGCCAGGGCAGTTGTCGAGTATCTCGAGCGGGCCACCAAGATGGATGCGTCGACGGGCTTCGCGCCCTTGTACGATGCAATTGAGAAGGCCCGCCGGCTTGCCAATGTCACGCCGACGGTCATAAGGTCTCCGGCGTGAAAACGCTACGTGACCTTGCAAGCCGGTTGTTCAAAGAGGAGCCTCCCCCGTCGGCGAGGCTCTCTTTCCTCATTGGCGTGGGTCAGAGACAAACGCAGTACTGGCTAGCAGGCCGCAATCCGACGCCCGCGGACGTGATTGAAACGGTTGAGAGCCAGATTCAGGCCGTCGAAGCGTTTGATCTCGATGGCCGGATCCAGCGATTGATCAATGAGGCCGAACAAGCCGGCATCAAAGACCCGGTCTTGATGCATTATCTCGACAACGCTGTGGATGCCCTGAAGGATCGGGGTAACAATCCCTAAAGGAATGTAGTACTACTCTTTGACGTGCAGAGGGCGCGAGTGTGCCCCTGACGACGCCAAGGAGCGATACAGATGACCCAATTCAGGGGCAGCCCGCCGACGCGCGGGCACAGGCCATCAGATCCAGTCGAGACTTACGGTTATCTCCTCGATCTCCAAGATCGCGCAAAGGCAGGCTGGGTGCTCGATACCGCCACCCTCTACGCCACGTTGGCTTTTACGAATGATGACGTCAGCGTCGACGCCGGCCGCTACGCGCAAGACATCATCTCGCATTTACCCGGCAACGCTCTGAAGGCTGCAGCCGACCGTGTCATCGCGCAGCCGGATCGCGCGAGCTGCCTCTCGCTTGCCAATCAGGCGAGGGCTTGGCTCTACACAGTGGACGCATCCAAGAGTGGGCCAGATGCCGTCGCCGTCGTCGTCGATGCCTGCCAGCGCGCCGACTTGTATTCCGCTGCGTACGGCCACCCGGCGGCATGCGAGCGTGTGGCCGTGTCCGCTATGGAGTATGCACGGGCCGAGACCGACAATGCTGTCCTGCACGCACGCTACGTTGCCGTAGCCCTCGGAATGCTTGATCGGGCGCATGCTATCGTAGCCGGCAATCGCGGGATCTTACCTGTGCAAGGCAGGCTATGGCTTGACCTCGCGATCGGTCAGCTTCAGACCGCGTCGGACGCCTATGCCGATTACCGGGCGACCAGAGATGGGCTTGCGCCACAGCAGAGTGAAGCTGATCCCATCGCCGACATGCTGTCGGATATGCCTGACGCCCCGGACGTCGACGTGCAATCGGATCTCGAGGCCCTGCTTGCCGTCGCCGATCCGGCACCAGTCATCACGCAGCGCGAGCCGCCGACGCTGGTCGTCATCCAGTCGCTCGATCATCTCCCGGAGACAAAGAGCCAGCATCATGCAAGCCCGCGCGCTGAATACGGGAGCATGGCCGGCGTGGCGATGCCGCTTGCGGAGACGCCAGATCTGCATGATGCCGCGCGGGTTCTGACGACGGAAATGCCATGGGCTGCTGACGTCATCATGACGATCCTGATGGACAGCGTTGGTTCGCCAGCATCCCGCGTGCGACCAACGCTTCTCGTCGGCCGGCCGGGCTGCGGGAAGACCCGGCTAGCCCGTCGTCTCGGGGAGGTCCTCGCTATGCAGCCGACCATCATTCCGGCAGCCGGCGTTTCGGACAGTTCGTTTGGTGGCACCTCGAGGCAATATAGCTCAGGCAGGGCCTCCGTCGTTCTTCAGGCTATCCGAAGGACGGGGATAGGCAACCCCATGCTTGTCATGGACGAGATCGAGAAGGCCGCGACCGGTACGTATAACGGCCGCCTTACGGATACTCTGATCCCTTTCCTCGAGGTCGAGAGTTCATGCCGCCTTCAAGATCCGTACGTTGAGTGCGCTGTGAACATCAGCCGAGCCGGTTGGGTTTTCACGGCAAACGACACGTTTCAGATTCCCGGGCCGTTGCTCGATCGCCTCAGGGTCTTGGAAGTCCCGCAGCCGCGTTGGCCGGATCTCCCTGTCGTCGTCAAGACGATCATGTCGGAGATCCGTGCCGAGCAAGGCATGAATTCGCTCTGGCTGCCGGATCTCGAGCCGGGCGAGCTGGAGCTGATCGCCAAGCAATGGACGGGCGGGTCATTGCGCCCGCTGAGGAGGATGCTCGAGACGATCATCGCTGGGCGTAACGTCTTCGCGGCGCGTCACTGATTCTCGCTCCCTGCCCTCTCCAAGATATCTTCGCCAACAGGGGAGAACGTTTCATGCGCATATGGTTCCTGTCCGACCTACACCATCACGCCAGCTGGCCCTTCGAGGCTCCGGCCGTCGCGCCGGATGCCGACGTCATCGTCATTGCCGGCGACGCCACCGAGGAGTTGTCCAGGCGAGCGATCCCGTGGATAGCTGAGACCTTCAATCGTTTCGGCCTGCCGGTTATCTACGTCCCTGGGAACCATGATTACTACAAGGCGAACCTGACCTATGAGGCGGCGAAGGCACAACTGGTCGCCGACCATCACGACCTCCATCTCCTGGCGACCGGGCAGTCCGTCGTAATCGCCGGTACGCGGTTTGTCGGCGCCACGCTCTGGACGGACTTTGACCTGGGACAGTACGGCCACGTCGCCGAGTTCGAGGCCGGGCGCAGCATGAATGACTTCAGGTACATTCGGTTCGGCGCGGAGTACAGGAAGGCATTGCCGAAGGATATGATCGACGCTCATTACGAACAGCGCGCCCGGATCGAGAAGATCTTGTCCCAGCCATTCGATGGCCCGACTGTAGTTGTCACACATCACGCCCCGCTTGAGCGCTCTTTACAGACCGGCCGGCAGGAAGGTCCGCTCGACGCCGCGTACGCCAGCGATCTATCAGATCTTATCGAACGGTATAGGCCCGAGCTGTGGCTGCATGGACATATCCACGTCAGCCACGACTACATCCATGACCGGACGCGGATCAGGACCAATCCCCGCGGATACCTGGTTGGAAGGATGATGCATGGTCGGGGAGATCTCAGGCCGGAGAACCCTGCTTTCGATCCAAAGTTCGTGGTTGAAGTCGACGGGAGGCCGTAACTCGTGCTCTCCGTCCAGAAGATCATCACTAAGAGGATCGAGCCTGGGATCTAGCGTCTTCTTCTGGCTGATCGGATCTAGGACCCTCGGACACGATCTCGAGCATGTTGTCGGGTAACGGACGCTGCAGGTCGAGAGCCTCCTCGGTTGGTGCGGTGAGCCAAATATCGTACTCCTCTGGTGTGGTGAGGATCACCGGCATGGCTTTCGGGTGGATTGGAGCCACGATGCTGTTCGGCTCGGTGGTCAGGAAAGAAAAGAGGAGGTGCTCGCCCTCGATCGGTTCCGCCTTCGTGCCGCGCACGCCAGTCCACGGCCGCCAGATGCCCGCGAAGGCGGCAAGCGGCCGGTCTTTGTTGAGGGCAAACCAAACCGGTGTCTTACGTGGCTTGGTGTCCTTGTATTCGCTGAAGCTCGTGAGCGGCACCACGCAGCGGTACTGGGGTTTGAGCCAGGCCCGCCAAAACGGCGACGAGACGTTGCGAACATTGGTCACTGGCTGCGTGCCGACCTTCGGCGGGGGCGGGAAGCCCCAGCGCATCTGGATCAGCTCGCGTTCGCCCTCGCGCCTCCGCACCACGGGCGCCATTTGGTCCGGGAAGATCGCGGGCAGGGGAGGGACGTTGCCGGCGCTGTCGCGGCCGACCTCAAAGGCTCGGCGCATGGCTTCCTGAGTAGTGTAGCTCGAATACAGATTACACACGGGCGGGATCCTCCGGCGGGGCATGGTCTCATAGGCGGCGGTGGTTCTCAAATCAGGATGAGGCTGGCATAGCTCTGCCATGATCGACAAGACGAACACCTTGACGTCCGGCTTCGCAGGAGACCAAGCGCAGGCGGACCTCGGGCTGCCGGCCGACCGCATGCCGGAGGCCGAAGTGGCCCTGCGGCTAGCCGAGTTCATCCTGTCGCGGCCGGGTTCGGGAGCGATGGCCAGCCTCGCGATCGATGGGACCAGCATCAAGGTCGGAGATGCCATCGTCTTCGACATCGGACGCTTTATGGCCGGCATGGGATGGGAGCAGATCAAGGAACCGCAAGTCGGCAGGAACGCCTGGACCGGCGCTTATCGGCGCGGCGACAAGACGATCCGGGTGCACTCGCGCCCAGGTGAGGGCCATGTGGTCGCCCAGATCAACGGCCGCCGGATCATCGCGGAATGCCAGAAGGGGCCTCTGGCGCGCAGGCCTGGAAGCCCGGAGTATCCGCTCCTCGCAACGGCGTTGGGGCAGGCGCTCCTATTCGACGTGTCCGCCGACGATATCGTATTGGCGGCTGTGCCGGATACGCCGGTCTTCCGCAGGCTCGCAGAGGCATGGCGGAAGCGTCCGCTCGTCAGGCGGGCCGGAATCCGGATCGTTCTCGTGGGACGCGACGGTGTGGTCTCGGGTCTCGATCTCTAGACGCCGTTAAGAAGGGTTCACCTCGGACACGAGCGCGTCGCGTTGACCTCGGCCGTATGTCGGAACGAAGACACGCTTGCGGTGCCACTCGCACCAGCTCGAGCCCTCCCGTGTCGGGGCTCCGCAACACACAGCGCTTCGGAGATCATCCGAGACGATGTAGCGGCACTGCCGTGCTCCGAGCTTGAGCATCCTGGCACGGTGGCGTGGATCAGGCTCTTCGACGTCAGACATTTTCATCACGTGCGAGTTGGTCAATGGGATGCTCATAGGACCCCGGCTTTCTGGTGGCCGTCTACCGGCGGGCGGCCATGAGGTCGTGAGTGAGAACGGTGAGCTTGCCGATCAAGGACGCAATGTCGCCAGGATCGCACGACCACTGGGTTCCGATCGCCGAGCCGTCGGCGGACACGGATACCACGGCAAGCGAGCGCAGCTTGCCCTCGCGGGCGAGCCGCAGATGCTCCTGCAAGAGGTCGATCATGGAAGCGGTATTCTCATCAACGGGCGGACCCGCGACTGGGTGGAGCCTGGTTACCGATCCACGTTGACTTGCGTGCGTGTCGCTCATGGCGCACCCCTTGCTAGAACAGATCCTGTCGTGCGGCAGCCTTGTGCTCGGCTGAGGATGCGCACTAGACATGAACTGAGCGTCAACACTAGGTCAGTACAACAGAAACATCGGCAGTGTCGTATTTCGACAACAGGAGGCAACGAAGCTTGACTAATACTTCTGCAGCCGGCTCACGGCAGACCTCTCTTCGAAGATACGAAGAGATCTGATGGCTATAGGTACACGTCCTATTATTCTTGCTGCGCTTCTGCTCGATGCCGCCACAGCGTTGCGGTAGCCAATGACTAGGGTACGCAGGCACCCCGTCACATGAACTGCCGAGCACTTCCTGGTCTGGCCGTCCTGGTATCTTGCCTCTTGTAGTTCGCCGTATCGCGGTGGGCGAGACATAGGCAGGGATATCGTCGACAATCTTCTCACCTGCGGCAGCGAAGTCGCAGATCAGGCGGACGAATCTTGCAGCATGACCCGCTAAGGACGGCGACGACCCGGAAGCGGGCCCGCGCTTTTACGAAGTCCTAACCAACAAAACGGAAATACCAGCGCCCTGACCGCCGATCGCCTGAACAGGACCGTTTCAGCCTCTTTGTTGCCCCGACTCCCGGTCTGAATAAGCCGTGCCGGACATCGACCATGTCGCGTACGAGGGGAGTTGCCAATGTTCCAAGTGTCTGCGCCGCGGCTGGCAAACGTCCATCGCGGTCTCGTTCTATGTCTCAGCCTGTCAGCTGCCGCAGGATGGGGCTCCTTTGCCGTCGCGAGGCACTCATCGGCCGAGGTGGAGCGCCAACTCCGCGACCAGGTCGCAAGCCTGCAAGAAACCCAGAGACAGCTCCTCGTTGAACGGACGAAGGCCCAGGTCTCGTTAACTGAGATGGCGCAGCTTCGGGCAGAGCTCGCAGCCGCACGGAGCGAGATCAACCGGCTTTCGCAATCTCACCCGGCTCAGGCGGAACTCCCTCCGATCAGGCGTGATGCCAACGGGAGAAGCGTCCGAACCAATGAGGCCGGTGATGATGTGTCCAAAACGGGCTCCGTCGAGAAGACCAGCACGTCTCAAAAGGACGAAGGAGCCTCAGCGAAACCCCGACAGAAACAAACTCGCAATGAACAAAATGAAGCTGTTGGAATCGCGGCACAGGGAACCCAGAAGGAAGCCGGGAAACCCCAGCGCGATAAGGCACTCACCGTCATCAGTGAGCTGGATACGGCAGCCCTACGCCAGTTGACGAGGTCAGCGGAGGTACCGGCGCGGTAGAGACCATCCTTGTCGCTTTTCCGTTAGACGTGGGGAGAGCGGACGCTCGCGTTGCGAGAGCCTTGTGCATCCATTCAGTCCCTGGAGACAAGCAGGGACGAGAGCGCTCGCCTCAAAGGACTGCGCCAGAGGCATGACCGCCGCCGCGGCTGCCAAGCAGGACCTCTAACGCTCCCTTTACCAGTCGTGCCTACACCATCGGGGATCCTTAGCCGCACTCAACCCGCGGCATCCAGGTGCCTAGAGATCATGCGACCGACCTCGAAACCACCATTTTGTCCGCCGCTCCGCCCGGGCCAGTGCCCCGATCACCGGACCACGCGCCGACCTCTTGCGCGCAATCCCCAAGGTCATGGCGAGACCAGTCTCTCCTGGACGACGCCGTGGGCCGCCGCTGGCCTGCCCGAGCCGGGTTGGTGGAAGGCGTTTGTGGTCGACAGGAACCTCGTCTTGACACGCACTCCCGATCATCCGGGCCGGAAATCACCACAAGAAGCAGAACAGAAAGAAACCGATTTGACCCGCCCCCGTCCCAGTTCCGAGCGCCGCCCCTCAGTCACCGCGAAACGCCCCGCGTCACCCTCAGTCGAGCAGCTTTTGTCGCCTCCGCAGCCCCAACCTGCTCCCGTTGTGCATAGTCAACTCGCTCAGATCGAAGCGGAGTTCGCAGGCGAGGCGGGGAAGAGTGCCGGATCGGACGCCAATCCTGAAACAGGGAGTACGAATGCTGCCGGGACTGTCGAGATGGTGCCTGCAACAGAGCCTCCTCACCCAATCGAAACGGAAGTGGCAGGATTGTCGCGCGAGGAAGCAGTGACCTCTAGAGAACGGCCTTCGCACTTTCAGAGCGCTGTCTGGGTTGCGCCGGTGACAGCGACCTTTGCCTGGCAGGCGAGCCCTGTCTCTATTCAGTCGTTCACGTTGGGCGACACCTTCGCACCGATCATGCCGAATGCCATGGCCGAGCATGAGACCGGCACGGGCTCCGTGGTGGAGGCGGTCGATGGCATCGAAGATGCCGAATTCTTGGAGCTGCAAGATCTCTCTACCGGGACAGACACTGCTTCGACGGCCCTGATTGATAGTGAGGATGCCGATCTCGATCTGGGCTATCTGGCTCTCTATGCGGATGAGCTTCGCTTGGTTGCCAAGCCGGTCACCCAATCCGGGTCCGCTGCTGTTGAGATCGTGAGCGTACCTGCGCTAGTCGACGCCGAAGAGGTCAAGCCGAGGTTCTCCTTTGCGACTGAGGAAGCCCAGGATATTGGTCCGATCGTTAGTGTATCGGAGACCTCGTCCACGGATACGGAGCACCCCACAAGCTCAAATGTCTCGGCCCTGGATGATATCGCTGGGATGAAGGCGCCTCGGATTGAAGTCGAAGCCAATATGGAGGCAACGAACGAGCTTGATGCCGAACCCGAAACTGAAACGGAGGCTCTCCTTCCCTCGGCCGAAATCATCGTGCTGCCCAGAGCTGTGGCGCACCGCGAGGTCATCCCTGCCTACGAGCTTCCTCTGGTCTACTACCTGGCCGAGGCGCCCGAGCGGGAAGGGGAGATCCTGACCGAGGACATCCTTGAGGAAGCCGCAGGCCGGCTGGAGAAGGTTATCCGCGACTTCGGCGTCAGGGGCGAGGTGATCCATGTCCATCCAGGCCCGGTGGTCACGCTCTACGAGTTTGAGCCGGCTCCCGGCATCAAGTCCTCGCGCGTGATCGCGCTGACTGAGGACATCGCCAGATCCATGAGCGCGGTCTCGGCCCGTGTCGCGGTGATCCCTGGCCGCAATGCCATCGGCGTCGAGCTGCCGAACGAGACCCGCGAGACTGTCTATCTGCGCGAGATCCTGGAATCGGAGGCCTTCCAGAACTCAACGCAGAAGATGCCCCTGTGCCTGGGCAAGACCATCGGCGGCGAGCCGGTGATCGCGGACCTTGCCCGCATGCCCCACCTTTTGGTGGCTGGCACCACAGGATCCGGCAAGTCGGTGGCGATCAACACCATGATCCTGTCGCTGCTCTACCGCTTCACGCCGGAAGAGTGCCGCCTGATCATGGTCGATCCCAAGATGCTCGAGCTGTCGGTCTATGACGGCATCCCGCATCTGCTCACCCCCGTGGTCACCGACCCCAAGAAGGCCATCATCGCCTTGCGCTGGGCCGTCCGTGAGATGGAGGACCGCTACAAGAAGATGGCGAAGCTCGGTGTCCGGAACATCGACGGCTTCAATGCCCGGATCTCCGAGGCACGCGAGAAGGGGGAAGTCATCACCCGCACGGTGCAGACGGGCTTCGATAAGGAAACTGGCGAGCTGACCTACACCGAAGAGGTCATGGACCTCACGTCGCTGCCCTACATCGTGGTGATCGTCGACGAGATGGCCGACCTGATGATGGTGGCCGGCAAGGAGATCGAGGGGGCGATCCAGCGCCTGGCCCAGATGGCGCGGGCGGCCGGCATCCACGTGATCCTGGCGACGCAGCGGCCAAGCGTGGACGTGATCACCGGCACGATCAAGGCGAACTTCCCGACCAGGATCTCGTTCCAGGTCACGTCCAAGATCGACAGCCGCACGATCCTGGGCGAGATGGGGGCGGAGCAGCTCCTGGGCCAGGGCGACATGCTGTACATGGCCGGCGGCGGACGCATCGCTCGCGTGCATGGCCCCTTCGTGTCGGACAACGAAGTCGAACGAGTGGTCGCGCATCTGAAGCGGCAGGCGAAGCCCGTCTACCTGGAGGCCGTCACGGCTGATGATGAGGTGCAGGAGCCAGAGGAAATGCCGGTCTTCGACGAGAGCGAAATGGGGCTAGGATCGGGCGAGCTGTTCGACCAGGCCGTCTCCATCGTCCTTCGCCACAAGAAGGCGTCAACCTCGTACATCCAGCGGCGGCTGCAGATCGGCTACAACCGCGCCGCCTCGATCATGGAGCGCATGGAAAAGGAGGGTATCGTCGGCCCCGCCAACCACGCCGGCAAACGCGAGATCCTCATCGGAACGGGTGGAGCGGACGAGGACTGAGGCTGGCAGCCGACCGGACTGGCACACGCGAACGAGCACTGGCTCAGCCTCTAGCAGTCGGGACAGCCTGCCGGCCTCAGCTCACCTCCACACCGGGCCCCCAGGAGCATCATTGCTCCTGGGGGCTTCTTCTAGGCAATAGAGCCCGGCCCATCCGCACGAGCATTTTGCCGAAGTTACGTCCTCTCAGCATGCCGATGAAGGCCTCAGGGGCATTCTCCAGTCCCTCGACCACATCCTCGCGGTACTTGATCCGCCCTGCCCGGAGCCAGGTGCTGACCTCGCGCCGGAACTCCTCGGCTTGCGATGCGAAATCCCGGACAATGAAACCACGCAAGGTCAGCCGTTTGCTCAGGATCGCGCGCATCAGCAGCGGCGTCCGATCAGGAGCAGGGGGAAGGGTGATGTCGTTGTAGTGGGCGACAAGCCCACACACCGGAATGCGTGCGAACTCATTCAGCAGCGGGAACACGGCATTCCAGACCTCACCACCCACGTTCTCGAAGTAGACGTCGATCCCCTTAGGGCAGGCGTCGGCAAGCCTCTCGGACAGATCAGGCGCGCGATGATCAATGGCGGCATCGAAACCGAGCTCGTTCAGGAGGTAGGCACACTTCTCCGGACCTCCGGCAATGCCAACCACATGGCAGCCCTTGATCTTGGCGATTTGGCCCACAGCCGAACCGACCGGGCCGGCGGCAGCCGCAACCACCACGGTTTCACCCGGCTTGGGCTGCCCGATGTTCAGAAGCCCCGTGTAGGCCGTCATGCCCGGCATGCCGAGCACGCCAAGAGCGGTCGATAGCGGCGCCAGGGTCGGATCAAGTTTGCGAACGCTGTCGCCATTTGCGATCGCATATTCCTGCCAGCCGGAATGGCTCAGCACGAAGTCCCCGGGCGCATAATCAGGATGATTCGAGACGACCACCTCCCCGACGGTGCCGCCCTCCATCACCTCGCCGATCTCGACCGGTTTGGCGTAAGACTTGGCGGCGCTCATCCGGCCTCGCATGTAGGGATCCAGCGAGAGCCAGAGGATCCGGATCAGGAACTGACCTGGGCCGGGCTCCGGAACGGGGACGGTTTCGAGGCGGAAGTGGTCGGGCGTCGGCTCGCCTTCCGGACGAGCGGCGAGAACAATCCGGCGGTATGTGGGCTGTGTCATGGAAGCCTCCGAACGGCCAGCCCACGGACGCTCTTGCCGTGCCAGGCTCAGGCGCTGAACTCAGGCTGGGACGATATCATGGCAGCTCCCGCCAATGAACCGCCGCCTCCCCTGGGCGCAATCGGACGTCAGAGCGCCAGTGCCAACTGCGGGCTCTCGCCGCCCTTTTCGGCATCCAGCGCCGACAGGGTGACCCCGAGCAGGCGCACGCCTTTCGATACAGGCAGAACGGATCTCAATAGTTCAATGCTGGCAGCTTCCAGTGCTTCCCGGCTGTTCACCAGCGACGGGAAGGACCGGCTACGGGTGATTTGCTGGAAATCGGCATACTTGACCTTCAAGGTGACGGTACGGCCTCGAACGTCGGAGCCTTCGCAGAAGCGCCAAACCTTGTCGACGATCAGATCAAGGCTCTTCTTCATCTCCTCGAAGGAGATCAAATCACGGGAGAAGGTGTTCTCCGCTCCAACCGACTTGCGGATCCGGTCGGCCCGCACGGGGCGATGATCCACACCACGGGCGACCCAGTAATAGCAGGGTCCGGCCTTGCCGAAATGCTCCTGCAGGAATTCGAGTGTTTGAGCACGGAGGTCGAGGCCCGTGTAGACGCCGAGGCGGTGCATCTTGGCCGTGGTGGCAGGTCCGATGCCGTGGAACTTGCCCACCGGCAGCGCCTCGACGAAGGCCGGGCCCATCCGGGGTGTGATGACGAAGAGGCCATCCGGCTTGCGATAATCCGAGGCGAGTTTGGCCAGGAACTTGTTGTAGGACACCCCGGCTGACGCGGTCAGGCCAGTTTGCTCGCGGATCTCCGCCCGGATCTCTTCTGCGATCTGCGTGGCCGACGTTATGCCTTTGAGGTTCTCGGTCACGTCGAGATACGCCTCGTCGAGCGAGAGCGGCTCAATGAGCGGGGTATATTGGGCGAAGATCCCGCGGATCTGCAGCGAGATTTCCCGGTACACGTCAAAGCGCGGCGGCACGAAGAAGAGGTCTGGGCATTTGCGCCGTGCCGTCGCCGAGGCCATGGCGGAGCGGACGCCGAACTTGCGGGCCTCGTAGCTGGCGGCCGCCACGACGCCGCGCTCGCGTGCTCCCCCCACCGCCACGGGTTTGCCGCGGAGGTCCGGGTTGTCCCGCTGCTCGACTGAGGCGAAAAACGCGTCCATATCGATGTGAATGATCTTGCGCTGGCGGTGTGCCCGCGCCTGCTGCTCGCTAGGCTCTTGAGAGGTTTGTCTCTGAGCTCCTCCTGGATCGAGGACAGACTTGTGCGTCATCGGCCGACGACCTTTGCTCAATCTCGTCACCGCCGGATACGGCGGTGACGCCACTCCGGCAGCCCCGTTAGCGCCACATGCCGCGCATCTTTGCGCCGATATCGACGCGAACGCCTTTTGTCGCGGCAGGTGACGTTGCCGGGTCTGGTACAGCCACGGGCCACGACACCCGTTCAAACAGCTTCAGGAGGCTACTCGGGATGAAGCGGGTGCGGGCGGCATAAACATGACGATCACCCGCGGCGGATTGCTGATAGGTGAAGAACCGCTGTGGCACGATGAGATGCAAGTGGTCCTTGGCCCGGGTCATGGCGACGTACAGCAGCCGGCGCTCCTCCTCGACCTCCGCCGTGGTGCCGGTGCCGAGATCTGACGGGATGCAGCCGTCGACCACGTTCAGCACGAACACCGACTTCCACTCCTGCCCCTTGGCGGAATGGATCGTCGACAGGATCAGATAGTCCTCATCGCGCAGAGGCACGCCGGCCTGATCGCTCGTGGCGTCCGGCGGGTCGAGCGTAAGTTCGGTCAGGAAACGCTCGCGGGACGGATAGCCGGCCGCGATCTGTTCCAACTGGATCAGGTCGGCTTTGCGGGTCGCGGCATCCTCATGCATGCGCTCGAGGTGAGGTTCGTACCAGGTCCGCGCGAGTTCGAGTTCCGCCGGCCATCCGGACGTACCAGCGCGAAGCTGCTCGACCGCATCGACGAAGGTGCGCCACTCGTCTCCGGCGCGCTGCGGGGCAGGGGCTTCCAGCAGCGCCTTGATGGGATCGGCGGCATCATGCATGTGATCCAGCACTCGCTGCGCGGAGGTCGGACCAACGCCAGGCAGAAGCTGCATCAGGCGGAAACCGGCCACCCGATCGCGCGGGTTCTGGACAAACCGCAGCAAGGCGAGCAGATCCTTGACGTGAGCGGCATCAAGGAACTTGAGGCCCCCGAACTTCACGAAAGGAATGTTGCGGCGGGTCAACTCCACCTCCAGCGGCCCGCTGTGATGCGAGGTCCGAAACAGCACCGCCTGCTGCTTGAGGCTGATGCCATTCTCGCGGTTCGCTAGTACCTGTTCGACCACATATCGGGCCTGGTCGGCCTCGTCGCGCACGGCCACCAGTTGCGGCCGCTCGGCGGACGTGCGGTCGGTCCAGAGATTTTTGGTGAAGCGTTCGGAGGCGAGCTCGATCACCGCATTGGCGGCGGCCAGGATCGGCTGGGATGAGCGGTAGTTACGGTCGAGGGTGACGATCTCCGCCGGCGGATTGAACTGGCCGGGAAAGTCCAGGATGTTGCGCACGGTCGCGGCGCGGAAGGAATAAATCGACTGGGCATCGTCCCCGACCACGGTCAGGCCCTGGCCGCCCGGCTTGAGGGCGAGCAGGATCGAGGACTGAAGCCGGTTGGTGTCCTGGTACTCGTCGACAAGGACATGGTCGAATCGTCCGCCGAGTTCGGCCGCGATGGAGGGCTCGGCCACCATCTGGGCCCAGTAGAGCAGGAGGTCGTCGTAGTCGAGCACGTTCTGGCGCTGCTTGGCCTCGACATAGGCGGCGAACAACTGCCGCAACTCGGCGGCCCAGCCGGCGCACCATGGGTACGAAGTGCGGAGCACCTCCTCGAGGGCTGTCTCGGCATTCACGCCGCGGGAATAGATCGCCAGACAGGTTGCCTTTGCTGGAAAGCGGCTCTGGGTGGTGGAGAAGCCGAGTTCGTGCCGGACGAGGTTCATCAGGTCGGCCGAGTCCTCGCGGTCATGGATCGAGAAGGCGGGATCGAGCCCGATCTCGGGCGCGTAATCGCGCAGGAGCCTGGCGCCGATGCCGTGGAACGTGCCGGCCCAGGTGAGGGCGTCGGTCATCACGCCTGCGCTCTGGCCCAGAACTTGGCCCGCGATCCGCTCGACCCGGCGCGCCATCTCGGCCGCGGCCCGGCGCGAGAAGGTCAACAGGAGGATGCGACGCGGATCGGCGCCAGTGACGATCAGATGCGCCACGCGATGGGCCAGGGTATTGGTCTTGCCTGATCCAGCCCCTGCAATGACCAGCAGCGGCGCAGCCGGGTTTGAGCCATTGGCCAGGATGCCGTGCTCTACCGCCTGACGCTGCCGCGGGTTGAGTTGGTCAAGGTAGGCGGGGTTCACGGACACAGTCGAATCATTCCTCTTTTACCCACTATAGATCCTGTTTCCCGTTTTGTTCGCGATGGCTCAGCTTGGCGTCTCCCCGCAAAGGCGCGACAATGTGTTCGCTCTTTGTTCTTTCTTTCGCCACACAAATCCTTAGGGTCTGGCTCTTCTGTTTAGCACTGGATTCGGGATGACCACGGATAAGACAAAAGCGATCGAGACTGCCGTCAGTCAGATTGAACGGGCCTTTGGCAAAGGTGCCATCATGCGCCTCGGCGGCGATCAGGTTGTCGAAGTCGAGACGGTCTCCACCGGATCGCTGGGGCTCGACATCGCTCTTGGCGTCGGCGGTCTGCCGCGCGGCCGCATCATCGAGGTCTACGGACCGGAGTCGTCGGGCAAGACAACGCTCGCGCTTCAGACCATCGCCGAGGCTCAGAAGAAGGGCGGCGTCTGCGGCTTTATCGATGCCGAGCATGCCCTGGATCCGGTCTATGCCCGCAAGCTCGGGGTCAACCTGGACGATCTCCTCGTGTCTCAGCCGGACAATGGCGAGCAGGCCCTCGAAATCGCCGACACGCTCGTCCGCTCAAGCTCCGTGGACATCCTCGTCATCGACTCGGTGGCAGCCCTCACGCCGAAGGCCGAGATCGAGGGCGAGATGGGCGAGAGCCGTCCCGGTCTCCAGGCGCGCCTGATGAGCCAGGCCCTGCGCAAGCTGACCGGTTCGATCAGCGGCACCAAGACCATGGTGATCTTCATCAACCAGATCCGCATGAAGATCGGCGTCATGTACGGAAGTCCTGAGACGACCACGGGCGGCAACGCCCTGAAGTTCTACGCCTCTGTCCGTCTCGACATCCGCCGGACCTCAACCTTGAAGGACCGGGATGAGCCGATCGGCAACCAGGTTCGCGTAAAGGTGGTCAAGAACAAGGTCGCTCCGCCTTTCAAGCAGGTCGAGTTCGACATCATGTTCGGCGAGGGCATCTCGAAGATGGGTGAGCTGATTGATCTGGGAGTGAAAGCCAACGTAGTCGAGAAGTCCGGTGCCTGGTTCTCCTACGACAGCCAGCGGCTCGGCCAAGGCCGAGAGAACGCCAAGACCTTCCTCAAGGAGAATCCAGAGATTGCGGCCGAGATCGAAGGCAAGATCCGCCAGAATGCCGGTCTCCTGATCGCGGAGCTGCAGGGCAACGATGACGTGAGCGCATCGGAGGACGCAGCCTGAGGATCTCTCGACGTGGAGCCATAGACACCCTGCGGGTCGGACGGCTCTCCATTCCCTCAGAAATATGGGCCGCCCACCAAGGGGCGGCCTTCTCGTTACTCGAAATCCTTATGTGTCTTCAAGCCGCTTCAGCCACAGGGGCTGTGCCTGCCAGTCCATGGCGCGCATGTAGACGTCGAGCAGGCTATCGTACTCATCGCGTTCATCTTGATCCTGCTTGCGGAACTTGATGATCTCCCTGAGGTTCTTCACATTGAGACCGGACAACGCTTCTCGATCGAGCGACGAACCTTCCACTTGAACCCACTTCTAAAGGTTACGCCGCGTTCGGGCGAACCTGTGGTGAGGGACAGGAACGGGCGCCACGAACACTTCGCGACATGATGAAGGGGCTACGACGGCGCCCGGAACCTCTCGAAGGCCGTGATCCTTTGGGTGAACGGCTCCACGTCGCGGCGGTAGATCTCCTGCCGCAGGAACTTCAGCTCCGCCTCGTATGCATCCTCGCCGATCTCGATAAACCATGACTTCGGACGACCATCCTTGCCGTCGCTCCAGCGATATCCCCGCTTCTTGAGTTCATCCTTCATGTCGAAGGGGCTGCCTTCGGCCCAGATCCGTAGGAGGGCCTTATGACCAGACATCAGAAGTTGGGTCATGGCACAACCCGCATCACCGGGGAGGGGAGCGGCCAGCACCTCCAGAAGGGCATGGCAGTCTTCGACAGCCCGATGACCTTGATGAAACCAGCCGCACTGGGACAGCAAGTAGCCGAGCTTTGAGCCCTCGAAGCCAAAATCCGCCCAGGACACCTCAGCATGGGAGCAGGCCCACGCCTTCAAGGAAAAGCCGTGAGCCAGGCGCTCACAGAAGGGCCGGTCGAAGCGGGCATTGTGGGCGATCACCAGATGAGCCGGCTGGATGAACGCCTCGACCGCATCCAAATCGATCAAGTGGCCCTTCACCATGTCGGGCGTAATTCCGGTCAGGCGTGTGATCTCGGGCGTGATCGGGACCGAGGGCTCTCGCAAGGCGTTGAAGGTGCCGATGACATCGCCGATGCGGCCGTCCTCGTTATACGAGAACGCCACCATGCCGATCTCGATGATCTCGTCCCGGGTGTGGTCAAGCCCGGTGGTTTCGGTATCGACGATGATGGCGAGCTTTTCGCCCGGGACTGCATTGCGGGATGTGACCACAGGCCGAGGCCGGAGGCGGCGCAGGATGCGGTAGTGCCCGCTTGCCTCCAAGGTATCGGCCGCCGTCTCAAAATCGGCGGGATCAAGCCGGAAAGCGCGCCTCTGTCCCTGCGGCCTGACTTGGATATCGGAGGTGACGGGCTTCCGGATTGGCAGCGCCGTCTCGTCCAGTCCAAGAAACAGATCGGCCTGTCCCTGCATTCAGTCTCACTCCTGCGGCCGCCCTCGGGCGGCTTCGATGGAAACTGAGAACAGTAAGGAATGACCTGTCGCCGCTGGGTTAACGACAGAACTGAAAGTGCCGCGACCTTAGAAGCAGGCCAAAGTTCAGAAATGCAGCAGGGAGCAAACCTTCACATGGCCGCGCCCAAGGATCCTCTTTGGCCTGCGTTCTATCCTTGAACACTGGTCTTGGACAGCTCCCCCGAAACCGTCGGTTAACCCTGGAGGAGCATCCTTTTTGCGCGTGAACAGGGACTGGGTGGGCCCCTCATACGGAGACGATTGCCCATGACGGACAAGACGCTCAACGAAGCCATCGAAGAGAAGCTCAGCCTGATCGCCCCGACCCTGAAAGCGATCCAAGCCGGCGGAGAGCAGGCCTACCTTGGCGAACTCCAGGCGCTCTTAAAGAGAAACCTAGCGAGCCTCCTCACCCTGTTCGAGCGCGATCCCGGTCTCGATGCGGCAACGGCCGATCTTTACGCGGCCGCCGCCGCCATTGTGAAGGATGTCACGGCAGCCTCTCAGCCGTATGCTCGGAAACGCCGCCTGCTTCAAGAAGCGCAGACGCGCTTTGAGGAGCGGATCGCGCTTGCAAGACCGCGAGAGCGCAGGTCATCCGCCTCATGGCGCCAGAGTGAGATCTTCGTTGCGGCCTGACAGATGCTCGGGTCCAGATCGGCCAATGTCGGCGGCTGGACTCAGCCTACGCTACCTCAGTGGCACGTCGCTTGCGCAAACCCATCAATTCGCTTTCACCAAGCTCATGGCGTTTCCAACTGGCGTATGTTGGATTAGTCAGCAGTACATTTTCTCGAAGCGAATAGACATCGAATATACATTCCAATCGTAGCCTCTAATCCTATCAAGTTGGCTGGTCCCGAACCTTCGGAAGAGTGGGTGAGGATGCTGCAATCTGAGAAGAGGATGGACCCCAACCAGCACGTGCTCGCTCCTCAAGTCTTCGAACGAACAACGCTGCCGGATAACTAACTGCAAAATAAAGGAGTCCTGTCACCGTATAGATGGTGAAGTACTGATAGCTCCTTGCTGATATGATTTGTCCTGTAAACATAAGTTCTTGAACAGTGACAACTGATGCAAGCGCGGTATCTTTGAAGAGCGCAACTAGATAGTTTCCCAGTGCCGGCAATACTATCCTAAAAGCCTGCGGTAGAACGACCAGCCTAAACGCGAGGAGCGGAGACAAAGCGAGAGATCTCGCAGCTTCAATCTGACCACGTGGGACGGCTTGGATCCCGCTGCGATAGACCTCACTCATGTATGCGGTGTAGTTTGCGGTTAGGCCGATGACTGCGGCTGTAAATGGTTCAAGGCGAATCCCGACGCTCGGGAGAACGTAATAAATGTAGAGGAGCTGAAGGATCAGTGGCGTTCCCCGGATGAACTCCACATAGAGATCGGCTGGTAGTCGAATCCAGCGCGTTCGTGCCAATCTCGCCAGGGCAACCGGAATACCGAGGATCCCGGCTAGGATGATTACGATAAGGGTAAGGAGGACCGTGGTCAGCAGTCCCTTGAGAAGGACGTCGCCATAGTCCCGAACAACCGAAAGATTCAGAAGGTCCATACTGGCTTCTCGATCCTGCCTGCCCCAGAGGGGCAGGCAGACCTATGCTGGGTCAGAGCGGGAAGAAGAACAGATTGCGGTTGGACAAGCCATATTTCTTGAGAATGGCTGAAACCGTGCCGTTGCCGCGAACTTCGGCGAGTCCTTGCGTGAACGCCGCACGCAGGGTGCAGTCCTCCTTCCGGAGGGCGTAGCGTGCGTAACCGTAGCCGTATTTGAAGATCAGTTCGTCCGGAACCTTGACGTTATTGACGATTTCGATTGGCGCCGACTCGTTGGCCTTCAGGAATTCCAAAACCTTGACATCGTCCTCGACAATAGCGGGAACGCGCCCAGTCGAGATCGCGGAGAACTCTTCGGCATCCGTCTGGAAGGCAACGACATCCGCGCCGATTTTCCGCAAGTACTCGTCGGCAGCTGAACCAGCGATAGCGCCGATCTTCTTGCCTTTCAGCATGTCGAAAGAGGTCACATTCTCGGGATTCCCTTTCTGAGTGACAATGGCTGGCCCGTACCACCACGCCGGTCCAGTGAACGAAACGACCTTCAGCCGATCCGGCGTGATGTGGATGTTGGACGATACCGCGTCGATCCGTTTCGCCAGCATAGCAGGAATGAGTTGCCCGAAAGGTGCAACCTCATATCGGATCTTCGTGACCCCCATCCATTTAAGGGCGGCCTCATTGATCTCAACATGGAGAGCATAAGGAAGTGTGGGGCAGTTAAGCGGCGGCCTGTCTGTGGCCCCTTTCGTTGTCGTTCATCATGCCGGGATACCAGTGCTCGAATGCAGCACGCAGCGAGCCATCAAGAGTCTTGGTTCGTGTCTGAAGTAGCAGGTGAGCCCCGCGTCGGCTCCACTGCATCTGCTGCTTCTTGGCAAAGCGCTTGCTGACAACCGCATTCACAGTTGCCTCCACAAAAGCCGAAGAGATCCGCTCGCCGGACCGGTAGCGTTCTCCGTAGTTGATTAGGCTGGTTTCGTTGCTGGCGATGTAGACCTGGAACTCCCGCATGGCGGTCCTGAACTTGCGCAGGTTGGGGTAGCGACAGTCGAGCGCTTCGAGATCGGAGAGCAAATCATCGATGGCCTCCTGAGCCCGATAAGTGTTGCCGTGCCAAAGAAACCATTTGATCCGGCGCAGTTCATCCAGAGACGCCATTCCGGCCTCCTTGTCATGGTGAACTAAGCCCTGGGCGAACTGGCGCAGAACCGTGATCCGCATCGTGATGTGAAACCAGTCGAGCACATGCTCGCTGCACGGGCTGATCCACTCGGCAAGCGCACGGACCTCGTCACCGCCATCAGTGATGAAGGTCAGATCCTGATCGGCCTGGAAGCCCTGACGGCGCAGGTGATCAATAACGCGGCGCTGCGGCCTGCGATCGTAGCCGTGGACGAAGCCGATGTAGCGGGCCTCTCCCTCTTCAGGCATGGACCGGCCGACGATGAGCTCGAAGTTCTTCTTTCTGTCGCGCCAGTCGCGGATGTAGCCGCCGTCCAGGCCGATGACCATCCGTCCATCGGGAACTGGCAGATCCTCCCAATCGCGAGGATCTGTGCCCTCCGACAACGAGATCCGCTGCTCAGCCAGATCGCTCTCCATCCGCTCGGCGGTGCGGAGCACATGCTGACGTACCGTCGTCGCATTGACGCCGCTCCCGACAGGCAGAACATCGGCCAGAAGTTCTGCCGCCGCGGCGTAGGGCACAAGCGAGGCCCAGCGGGTCTCAAGGTACAGGCGCTCGGGCGCTACATGGTCGGGGAGCAACTGCGTCAGCGGCGAGATCGTCACCGGACCATTGGTCTGCCGCTCTTTGGGGAGGTAGTAGCGCGGGCTCTTGAGCTGAACATCGCCGAACAAGGTCCGGAAGGTGATCGGGTAACTGCCTTTGCACCGCAGCTTGCGGCCGCTGATCGGGCAGTGCCGGTGCTTCTCAAGCCAGCAGCTGACTTGAGCCTCAACGATCCGCTGTTGAACGGCTGCCAGCAGGATCTTGCTCTCGGCTAGGGACAGGCCCAAATCCTCGGCCCGCTCGGTGATCTTCGTCAGGGACGCAACCTCCTCCGCGTCGCCAACGGTGCCGTCGTTTCCGACAATCTGAAGCATGATCCTGACCTGCATGGGACCTTTCCGTGCGCTCTCGGGAGAGCCGGGCGCCCTCACTGGCCAACGGTGCCCACGGCTTCACCACTGTTGATGCATGAGGTCGAGATACTCGGTCTTGCTTAGCCGCTCGTTGACGTCCGTGCGGGAGAATGGCTTGCCTTGCGACCTTTGGCGCACCTCAAGGCGCTCGAGAGCCTCCCGAACGTCATCGATCTCCTCCGCGTCGATGGAGATGCCTGGGCTCCGCTTCAGAGCGAGTTGATCCACGAAATCGGCGAGGACGGCGAAGTCACGACTGGCTTCCGGAGCGGTCCAGGCCTTACGCCGAGCCAGAAAGCCCGGCACCCCGCCGCAGTCCTCCGGCGGGCAGGATCCATCCCCATCCAGGCAAATGGGATAGTGTCTCCCAGGGTCAGCCTCATGCCGGCTCTCGAGGCGCACCTCATGCTCCCAGGGGCCATTTAGATCGTACTCGTAGCGGAAGCGAGCACCCACGCGCAGGCGAAGCTCGGAGAGTGAGACATCCGAGGATCGAGCTGCCAGTTCCAGGGAGCCGAACCGTCTGGCCCGGAGCATGAACTGGAACAGATGGATGCCCTCCCAGCCCATCACGACCTGAATGACACCGTGCAGCTCACGCAGGGTCATACTGGCTGGGACCTGAACCCGCCGCCAGATCATGGGACTGATGCCGAGCAGCCAGATCTTGAACTGCAGAATCTCTGGAGGATCGGGGGCCTCGGGTTCGGATGGAATGCGCTCTGGCAAATTAAGGTGTCCCGCAGCCTTGTTTCGTCTGGCCGGAAACCTTGTACAGCCGACCCGTTACCAGTCTGCCCCACAAAACCTCATGCTCTCCATGACAGGACCGGCTGCGCGAGATCGTGCGTGCCGTCTGCAGGAGATGCTCGCAGTCCAAATGACCGATGCCCTCGAGTGCAAGAAAGGCGAGCGCACCGCTGCCGCCTCGGCTACCGCTCGGGCTACTACAGCCGCACCCTGGTGACCCGTGCGGGCAAGCTCGAGCTGCGCGTGCGGCAGGACCGGGATGGCCGCTTCTCCACCGAGTTGTTCGAGTGCTGCCAGCACTCCGAGCAAGCCTTGTTCGACAGCCTGGTCGAGATGTACGTGCAGGGTGTCTCCACCCGCAAGGTCAAAGCCATCACCGAGGAGCTGTGCGGCCACAGCTTCGCGGCTTCCGCCATCTCGGCCATCAACAAGTGTCCGAACGACAGCCTGGCCCAGTTCGCCTCGCGCCGGCTCGAGGAGCCGTTCCCGTATCTGATCCTGGATGCCCACTACGAGAGGGTGCGCGAGGGCGGCATCGTCGCCTCACAAGCTGTGCTGATTGCGGTGGGTATTGACCGGGACGGCAGGCGCCAGATCCTGCGCGTCGAGATGGCCAACTGGGAAAGCCAGTCCTAGTGGCGGACCTTTCTCCAGGACCCGCGTGAGCGTGGGCTATCAGGCGTGGAACTGGTGGTGGCGGACGACCAAGCCGGCCTGCGGGCGGCCATCCGCGAGGTGCTGTCAGACGCCGCCTACCAGCGCTGCTATGTGCATTTCTTGAGGAATGCCCTCGATCACCTGCCGCGCAAGGCAGATGATGACTGCCTGCAGGAGCTGCGCTGGCTCTACCACTGCCGCTCGGTCGAGGAAGCCCGGCGGGATCGCTCCGCCCGGATTGCCAAGTGGGAGGGGAGCTACCCGCGCCTGGTCGCCTGGGCAGAGGAGACCATCGAGGAGACGCTGACCTCCTACCGGCTGCCGCGCCAGAACCACAAGAATCTCAAGAGCACCAACATGCTTGAGCCCCTGAACGAGGAGACCAGAGGCGCACGTATGTGGTGCGGATCTTCCCCAATGCGGCTTCATGCTGCCGGCCGGTGCGGGCCCTGGCAGTGGAGACGCACGAGAACTGGCTCGAGGCCCACCGCTATCTCAACATAGAGGATCTCAAGGGGTACAAGAAAGACCAGCTTCGCGAAGCCGCTTAGCTAGCCTGCTCGGCCGCTCCGCTTTGCAGAACTTGACGCACACAATCGCCAGAGCGGATGTTTCGCCAGGAGATCTCGTTCGGCGAGCTGCCGCAGCGGGAGCATCTGCCCTACTGGCCCATATTCACTCGTCCTTTACTCTCGAACGAGACCGGCGGCAGTCCGCCCGTGGCTCGGGAGTTGCGGGGACATTCGGGAGACGGCTGTAAGGACGCCGGAGTAGTGGGTCATACCACTTTATGAAATTTGGGCATTTGTGCCTCCCTCAAGGCACAAGCAGGAGTGGTCCTGGTGCTCGCCTGGACTCGAGTTCCTCATGAGCGGCCGCAGCTTGCGAGAGCGGAAAGGCTTTTCCAGGCTCAGCTATCAAGGCACCTTGCGAGAGGGCGTCAAACAGTGTGCAGGCCATTGCTTCCAGCCGTTCACGGTGCGCTACGTAGTGGAACACCATTGGCCTGGACAAGCTGTTCGAGCCCTTCGACAAACAAGATACCTCGAAAGGTCCCACACTGCCCGAGGATTGCCCGAAGTTGACCAGATGGCCAAAGGTTGCGAGCACGTCCAAGGAACCCTGAAAAGTATCCTTTCCAACGGAATCGTAGACCACGTCGACACCCCGCCCGCCGGTGATCTCGCGCACCCGCTCGACGAAGTTCTCCCGGCGGTACAGGATCACGTGCTCGCAGCCGGAACTGCGGGCCAGCTCAGCTTTTTCCTCGCTCCCGACCGTTCCGATCACCGTTGCTCCAATATGAGCTGCCCACTGGCACAGTAAACGGCCGACGCCCCCGGCCGCCGCATGCACGAGGATCAAGTCGCCCAACTGGACCTTATGCACTTGGCGCAGCAGCATCTCGGCCGTGAGTCCCTTCAGGAGCACGGTCGCGGCGAGATCCTCGGAAATACCCTGCGGGAGGCGCACGGCGAGTTCTGCTGGTAGGAGGCGGTCCGACGCGTAGGCACCGTACCCCACTGTTACATACGCAACACGATCTCCAGCTGCGAAGCCCGACACGCCATCTCCGACCTCCTCAACGATGCCGGCGGCCTCGATGCCCGGAATGCCTGGCAGGGACAGCGTTCGGTAGAGCCCAGACCGGACGTAAACATCATGAAAATTCACTCCGACAGCGGTTTGACGAACCCGAAGCTCGCCAGGTCCGGGGCGGCCAACCTCGATGCTCTGGACACGCAGGACCTCCGGACCGCCTGTCTCATGCAGGAGAACTGCTTCAGCCATGGATTCAAGTCCTCCTGCTTCCTACTTCCGTCCCAACCGTTCCGCCGATGCGCTCCCCGGTCGAGTCGGTCCTGCCCTAGATGTGGTCCCATAGCTAAGCAACGCTATGGGCTCTATCAAGACTTGACTGAGCGTAAGTGGCGCCTATAGTTCGAACAAATAATAAAAATGATTAATTATCCGATAATTCGGTGCTGGCAAGCCTAGGCCGTGTGCGCCAGGGAGGAACGCTCATGAACCGCCGCGAGTTCTTTGTAGGAGCCGCGCTTCTGCCGTTGGCTGAAGCAGCGGGCATTGAAGCTGCATCTGCTAGTTCCTTTCCCGAACGGCCAATCATTCTCTCCAATGGATACCCTCCGGGGGGGTCTACAGACGTGGCGGCCCGACTAATGGCGGACGCGATTTCGTCGAGCATGAATGGCGCCAACGTGGTGGTGGAGAACCGGGCTGGAGCGAGTGGCACAATCGCCAGCGAATGGTTGCGGCGGCAACCTAATGACGGCCATGCACTGATGCTTTCTGAGTCATCGTCATTTGCGATCTGGCCGAGCATGCACGTGGCTTGGTCTCGATATCAGCCAGTTGAGGACTTTACTTGGCTTGCAACAGTCTGCACCTCTCCGATGGTGCTGATCGTCAGCCCGAACTTTCCAGCCAAGACGCTTGCGGAAGCATTGGAGGTGCTGCGCTCGCCTAAGTCACAAGACCTCAGTTATTCGAGCTCAGGTTCAGGTTCAATACCCCATATTGCAGCAGAACTACTGCGGCATACGCTGGGGGAAGGTTCAAAATCGATGCATGTGTCTTACCGAGGTGGTGCTCCGGCCGTACTTAGCATCGGCAAGAATGAAACCGCCTGGGGCGTCGCATCCCTCGGTTCCGCTGCTGGTTTAATCGAGGGCGGAATGGTTCGCCCACTTGCCGTGACGAGTCAGAATCGCTTCCCACAGTTTCCCGATGTGCCGACCTTCCGGGAGATGGGCGTACCTGAGATGGAACTCAACATCTACTACCTGATCCATGCTCCAGCCGGAATCCCGGCCGCGGTGGCTGAGCAACTCAACCGCGCTTGCGTAGCGGGCTTGGCACAACCCGCGTTGCAAAAGAAATTCCTCGCGGCAGGCATGCTGGCTTGGGAGGGTCCGAATACGCCTGACACGACCCGTAAGATCGTCGAGGACGAGTTGAAGCGGTTTAAGCTGATCGCAGAACGTACCAAAATCAAAATCCAAGGAGGCTGAGACCCGCTGACCTCGGTGTCCTATCAGGTGCACATTCCCTTGCGCTGTGTTCGTCGGGGGCTATGGGGCCTATGCCTCCTCGTGGTGCCCTGTAATCCTGAGACAGGTCAGGCAGTGACGGCTCTGCACTGCAATTCTGATTAAGATCTCTGCCGGATCACGCTTCGCACGGAGTATCGCCCCGCGGGATACAGATTGCGTGAGATCTCGAAAGTGGCTCCATTATGAGAAACATAGCAGCGCTTCACAAGCAGCGCGGCAGTGTTCGGCTCCGCTTTCAGAAGCACTGCGAGCGAAGGAGGAAGCTCCGTTGCGGTGATGTCCTGCTCAACATAGTCAAGCCTTAACTCGTTCTCCTGCATGACGTGATCATAGATTGCACGGTCCGTGTGTCGCAACTTCTCCCGTGCCGGAGCAAAGCGCTCTGGTACAAGGATTTCTGACCAGCAGAGTGGCTTTCCATTAGTCCGTGTGGAACGGATGCCGGCTATCCTCAGCCATCGCGTGTCTGGAAGTTCGCTGATATTGTCAGGACCAAGTTCTCGCTTTGATATGAATCCAATATGCTGCACATCCAAGATGGTACCCTGAGCGAATGCGAGCAGGCCCATCAAGTCGCGCAAGCTGTGAACATATCGAGAAACCGGCCGATCAGCGAGGACGATCGTTCCGGTCTTCCGGCGCCGACCGAGCAGTCCCTGTTCTGTCAAGGTTTTGAGAGCTTCGCGGATCGTGTGTCGGCCGACGCCAAACTGCGCTCGAAGCTCATGTTCCGTTGGGAAACGACTACCTACCGGGTAACGACCCGACAAGATCTCTGCGGCGAGGACCTCTGCCAATTCGGCATGTCGCGGTTGGTTTGCTTGAGGTTGAACGGACATCAAGTTACAGCCCGACCTTTGTGCCCATACCTATAAATCTCAAATCCCATAAGGTGTTCGTACATAACGCTAAACCCCTATTCGAGCAAGTCCTGACCGTCGTGGGTGGACTCATGGAGTGACCGTTGATGGATGGCATCGTGAATTAGCGGATAAGTGTCCGCCGTCAGCACAGGTAAGAAAGATGGGGTTAGTTAAGAAAGGGAGAGGCTCTGATTCATCGCAACTCGCAAGAACCTGACCATGATACAGAAGCGAGGGATGGCCAAGGAACCGGCCGGGTCGGTGGTCAGGGAGATCCATTGCGCTTCCCGCATACACTAATCCGGCCGAGGAGACGATTCGCATTGTGCTTGAGGGCCTGCTCCGCGAAGGCATCCTGCTCAAAGCGCACAATCGCCTGCCCAAGGACTTCTTGGAGGCCGGCAAGAGGCACCCAGCCGGCGATACGCCCCGGCCGACGCCCTCTGACTGGATCAACAGTCTGCGCCGGGAATCCGCCGCCCTGAAGGAGGTGATCACTGATCTCACCCTAGAGAGCCGCCTGCACAAGAATGCATGCGTGAGGAAGGGAGCATGACGCAATGGCAACATTACCGATCTCCATCCTTTGCCTCTACTGGAACTCACCCGGGTTTGACTTTGAAAGCCGTCGCGCATGCAGACTTCACAGATCTCGACACGTTTCGGATGCAGGTTCAGTGCAATCTGAAAGGCTTAGTGGCCACGGAATACGGGTGCGCGCTTTTCGTTGAACGCAAGAACGCCTTCATGGCGATCATGCGTTGGGACGGTGGAGTTATAGGCTTCGACCTCAATCACCAAACCCGTCTTCAGATCGGTTTCGTAGCCGATTGATATCGCACGCTTGGCCTGGCGGATCGCGACCGGCCCATTCACAGCAATACGTTTTGCAAGGTCCAGCACGCCCGGCAGAAGAGCTTCAGATTCCCAAACTTTGTTGACCATTCCCCATGCTGCGGCCTCGTCGGCCGTGAAGGTACTGGCCGAGAAGATCAATTCTTTTGCCCGACGTACGCCAATGGCCCGAGGCAGGTTCTGGGTGCCGCCTGCGCCCGGGATGATGCCCAATTTCGTTTCTGTCTGGGCGAAGCGAGCCGTGCTTGAGGCATGAATGAAGTCTGCAGCCAGCGCTATCTCACAGCCACCGCCAAACGCTGCACCATTTACCGCTGCAATCACTGGGATGGGGCAATCCATTATCGAGTAGATAGCCTGCTCGAAGATGACATGTTGCTTGCGCCAAGCGTCATCGGTCATGCCATTGCGCTCTTTCAGGTCACCGCCTGCACAGAAGGCATGCTCTCCTGCTCCGGTGAGTACAACACAGCGCAGCTCACCGGCATCGATGATGAGTTCGCGGAACAGATGCAAGAGGTCTCTGCCCATCTGGGTGTTGAGAGCATTCCGCGATTCTGGGCGGTTGAGCGTCACCACGAGAATACTGTCTGTCGGTCGATTGCAGAGAAGGGTAGTGTATTGCTGCACCGTCTTGATCCTTAAAAGTCTGGCAGTAAGTTTACAGATTCATTCCCAAGGGCGGACGATCAGTTGCCCGGAGCGATATGAATCTCGCTGCTTCACTCCTGGAACGCCTCCTCGCGCGTCCGGCGTATCGTCGGCAGGACTGTCACTAGCAGCAGAAGGGCGGAAATTACGAGGATAGTCGCGCTGATTGGACTCACGAAGAAGACTGAAGGATCTCCGTGAGACATCATCATCGCTCGGCGGAGGTTCTCCTCAAGCAGCGGGCCCAGGATAAACCCGAGAAGTAACGGGGCGGGCTCGCATTCCAGTTTCACGAAGACATAACCGAGGAGCCCGAAGGCGGCGGCCATGACGACGTCAAATTCGTTGTTGTTGAGGCTGAGAATTCCGAGCGTGCAGATCACTACGATCGCCGGGAACAGTAGACGGTAGGGAATGCTCAACAGCTTGATCCAGAGACCGATCAACGGAAGGTTCAGCACCACCAACATGAGATTGCCGAGCCACATGCTGACGATTACGCCCCAGAACAGTTGCGGTCGTTCAGAGATGACCTGGGGACCCGGCGTGATGCCCTGGATCATCATGGCGCCGATCATCATCGCCATGACGACGTTCGAGGGGATGCCGAGCGTAAGCATGGGCACGAAGGATGTTTGGGCGCCCGCATTGTTCGCGGATTCGGGGCCAGCGAGCCCTTCGACAGCTCCTCTGCCGAAGCGGCTGGGATCTGCGGCGAGCCGCTTTTCCATTGTATAAGACGCAAACGAACTCAGGGTAGCGCCGCCGCCAGGGACAAGACCCAGGGCCGAGCCGATTGCGGTTCCGCGTAGCACCGGCAGCCAGCTGCGTCGGAGATCGTCCCTCGTCGGCCATATATTGGTTACTTTGGCGATGGTTGAAATGCCGCTCTCGCGCTTGTCGAGGTTGGCCATGATCTCGCCGAAGCCGAAAAGACCCATGGCAACAACGACGAAGTCGAGGCCATCCGACAGATAGGTGAAGCCGAACATGTAGCGCTGTGCTCCAGTGTTCAAATCCAATCCGACTGTCCCCAGTAAGATGCCAAGCGAGATCATGCCGAGCGCACGCAGGATCGATCCCTGCGCCATTACGATCGTCGCGACGAGTCCCAGAACCATCAAAGAGAAATATTCCGGCGCCGAGAAACTGAGCGCTACCGAGGCGAGTGCGGGCGCGAAAGAGGCGATTAACAGGGTTGCGACGCTTCCTGCGAAAAAGGACCCTAGCGCGGCGATAGCGAGGGCCGGGCCGCCGCGGCCCTGGCGTGCCAGCGCATGACCATCAAGACATGTGACGACCGATGATGATTCTCCCGGTATGTTCACCAGGATCGCCGCGGTTGAGCCGCCATACTGCGCGCCATAATAGATGCCGGCCAACATAATCATCGCGGTTTCGGGCGGGAGATAGAAGGTAATCGGCAGAAGCATGGCGATCGTTGCCGTCGGACCAAGGCCGGGGAGAACGCCAATCAGCGTACCGAGCAGCACCCCATAGAAGCAGTACAGAAGGTTGCTAAGGGAGAAAGCAACGCCAAAGCCGATGGCTATGTTTGAGAACCAGTCGCTCATGCCGGAAATACCTCGATCGGGAGGCCGATGCCATAGACGAACAGGAGGGTGGCCGCGGTTGCCAGCCCAAGGGCAAGAGCCAAGCGCTCAAGGAGACTGGATTCCCGATCCCCGAACGAGGCGACTATCGTCATGAGAAAAACCGAGATCACTAGCCCCAATGGCCGTATTGCCACGGCGAAAAGAACGACGGATGCCGCCACGGGGACCAGTGCACGGATGCGCGGGCGGTTCACGCCCTCGTCGTCGACGACGAAGGCAATGAGCACCAGCGATGTGCCGATCACTGCCAGGATCGTCGAGACGATCATCGGGAAATAGGCCGGACCCATATTGCGAGCCGTGCCAAGGGTCAGACTGCTTCCGAAATACAGCCCAGCGGCCGCAAAGGCGAGAAACAACAGTCCTGACAATAAATTTTTTAAACTTCGAACCACGCGATCCTCCGCTTGAGCCGGCCCCGATCCGCCGCATTGCGTGGCGATCATATGTTTCGAACAAATAAATGCAAGGCCTTAGGGGTTCAAATGGCAAGGGCGTCTCTGCACTAAAGTGGCGCGAATAAAGTCGAACAAAAGCGCTTTGCTTGGCCGCATCACCTTGACCAGCTTGGGACGATATGATTTGTTCGACCCAATAAGCATCGAAATATCTGTAGGGAGAGATACTATGTTGCCGATCTGGAGGATCGCCGGAGCCGCGCTGGTCGCATTTTCGGGATCGCTGATGCAAGCGTCAGCTCAGGAGTACCCGTCGAAGCCTGTCACGCTCGTGGTGCCATTCGCCGCCGGCGGGCCGACCGACGTTGCTGCTCGCATCGTGGCAGAAGCAATGTCCCAGTCACTTGGGCAGCCGGTCGTCATCGACAATCGCGCCGGCGCCAGTAGCATGATTGGCGCTACCCATGTCGCCACTGCAAAGAATGACGGCTACACGCTGCTGCTCGGTACAACCACCACTTACGCGACGAACCCTCATGTTTTCAAAAGCAACATTGCCTACGATCCGCTGAAGCTCACGCCGGTTGCGATGGTCGTGAAGGTTCCGCTCGCCTTCGCCGTGCCGAAGGACAGTGCGGCGAAGGCGAGCAAGGAATTTGCCGAGCAGGTGAAGGCGAAGTCGGGCGGCCAACTGCAGTTCGGCTCGGCGGGCGCCGGTTCCCATTCTGGACTTGCATGCTTCCTTGCTGGCCGCGGTTTGGGTCTGGACATGCAGGAAATCCCCTATAAGGGAACGGCTCCGGCCCTTACCGATCTCATGGCTGGCAAGGTGGGCGCGCTTTGCGATTCTGTCGGGACGGTATCCGGTCATTATAAGTCGGGCAGCGTCAAGATCATCGGTGTGCTGGACAGCCAGCGCTCGCCGGCGATGCCCGATGTGCCGACCTTTGCGGAGTCCGGCTATCCAGATCTCGTGATCAACAACTGGTTCGCCCTCACGGGGCCGGAAGGCATGGCATCCGACGTCGTTGCGAAGCTCTCGGCCTCGGTGAAGGCCGCCCTCGATAAAAAGGAAGTGGCGGAAAAACTCACAGGGCTGGGTTTCATGCCGGATTACATGCCGCAGGATGAGCTTAGAGCTTTCATGAAAAAGGAGCATCAGCGCTTTGACGCTGTGGTTAAACAGGCGGGCATCACGGTGCAATAAGTTTACCCCGGCATCGGCGGCCCACCGATGCCGTTCCTGATCGACGTGACGTTCCGTCGCGACAATGTGCTGGTGAAAGGTATTTGGTAGTGAAAATGCTGGAAGGAAAGGTTGTCCTCGTGACCGGAGCCGGCCGTGGGGTCGGCAGAGAGATTGCCGTCATGGCGGCCAAGTACGGCGCGAAGGTGGTGGTGAACGATCTCGGTGTCTCGCTTACCGGCGAGGATGCCGACAAAGGGCCCGCCACTGAAGTAGCGGACTTCATCAAGTCCCAAGGCGGCGAAGCAGTCGCCAACACAGACAGCGTTACCGAGAAATCCGGCGCCGTGAACATGGTGGCGCAGGCGGTCGACAGCTTTGGCAAGATTGACGTTGTGGTGAACAATGCCGGTATCCTGCGAGACGCCATCTTCCACAAGATGACGGATCAAGAGTGGGATGCGGTGATCAAGACCCATCTCTACGGGGCGTTCAACGTCAGCAGTGCTGCCGCGCAGCACTTCCGCCAGCAGCAATCCGGCGCCTTCGTGCACATGACGTCCACATCCGGCCTCATCGGCAATACCGGCCAAGCGAACTACATGGCGGCGAAGCTCGGCATTGTCGGTCTTTCAAAATCGCTGGCGCTTGACCTCCGGCGCTTCAACGTGCGTTCCAACTGCATCTCTCCCTTCGCGTGGAGCCGGATGGTAGGATCGATTCCGGACACGCCGGAGCAGAAGGAGCGGCTGGAAAGCCTGCGCTCTCTGACCCCGGACAAGATAGCCTCAGTCGCCGTCTTCCTCGCCAGCGACGCTGCCCGCGAGGTGACAGGGCAGATTTTCGGCGTACGCAAGAACGAGGTTTTCCTGTTCAGCCAGCCTCGTCCCATCCGCACGATGCACCGCGCCGAAGGATGGACGCCGGAGACCTTGGTCGAGCAGTTGTTGCCAGGCTTCAAGCCGTCATTTGTCCCGCTGGACGTCACTCAGGACGTATTCGGCTGGCAGCCGATCTGAAAAACCCGCTACAAGAAGGCGCCATCGTACCGACGCGCAGCGCGGTGCTGTCGAATTGACATGCAATACAGTCAGAAAAGTCTCGACTTCTTCTTCCGCCCAAAATCAATCGCGATCCTTGGAGCCTCGTCCGACCCCACCAAGATAGGTGGTCGGCCGATCCGCTACCTGCAGATGGCGGGTTTCTCTGGCCGGATCTTGCCGATCAACCCAGAGCGACACACCGTGCAAGACTTGCCGGCATTCGCGCGAATCGAGGATGTCGACGGTGATGTCGATCTCGCAATCGTTGCGGTTCCAGCGGCGCAGGTCCCAAACGCCATCCGCGCCTGCGTCGGCAAAGGCGTGAAGGCGGCAACGGTGTTCTCCGCCGGCTTTGCTGAGACCGGGCAGGAAGGCGAGCGGCTGCAGCGTGAGATCCTATCGGCCGCAGCCGGCAGGATGCGGATCCTTGGCCCGAATTGCATGGGCACAGTCAACACCGCCAACGGTGCCTTCGCCACCTTCACAAGCTCCATCATCAGCACGCTGCCGCCCCGCGGTCGTGTGTCGCTGGCCACTCAGTCCGGCGCCATCGGCGCGCATTGCCTCGTGATGGCGCAGGACCGAGGGCTCGGCATCAATCTCTGGGGCACAACGGGAAATCAATCCGACGTCGATATCTCGGAATTCCTAGCCTATATGGCAGCGGATCCGGACACGGATGTCGTCCTCGCCTGTCTTGAGGGCATCCGGGACCCGCAGCAAATGATCGAGGCGTTCCGGATCGCTCGTCGGAACCGCAAACCCGTGGTGATGCTGAAGGTTGGACGATCAGATGTCGGGATCGAGGCGGCGGCCTCTCACACAGCCTCTTTAGCTGGTTCCGACGCTGCATTCGATGCGGTGCTCAAGGAGAACGGCGTCCACCGCGCTAGTTCGCTCGATGAACTATTCGATATCGTCTATGCGTGCTCCTTCAATCGGTTCCCGCGCTCGCGCAGGATGGGCGTCCTGACCTTCTCCGGCGGGGCTGGCATTCTCATGGCCGACGCGGCGGCGGACGAAGGACTCGACCTCGCTCCGCTGCCGGAGGCGACGCAGTCGCGGATCAAGGACCTGCTCCCTTTCGCCGGAGCCCGCAATCCGGTCGACACCACGGCGCAGGTCATCAACAATCCGGACCTCGTTGAGGCGATGTTTGGCACCATGATGACGGACGGCGGCTATGATTCGGCCATCGCATTTTTCTCGCATGTCGGCCGCTCCGAGAAGATCATGTCGCCGATCACGCCTGGACTGCAAAGGGTCGCGAATGCCAATCCCGACAGTTTCATGGCGATCGCTTCGCTCACGACGCCGCTTGTCCGTGAGAGCTTCGAGAAGGCCGGCTTCGCAGTATTCGATGATCCGAGCCGCGCCGTTCACGCGGCGTCGATCCTGTGCCGATTCCGAGAGACTTTTGACGCTGCCGAAAACGACGCAGGAGACAGGTGCGTCGGGATGTCGGCAGCAATCGAACGCGGCTCAGCTCTATCCGAGCACGAAAGCCGGGACATACTGTCCCGAGCCGGCATACCGTTTGTCCCTGCACGTATTGTGACAACCCCTGCGGCTGCCGCGGCGGCGGGAAAGGAGTTCGGTTTTCCTGTCGCGATGAAGATCGTTTCGAACGCTATCCCCCACAAGTCAGAAATTGGCGGAGTGCTGCTCGATGTGGGCGACGAGGTGACGGCAAGCGCCGCATTCGACACGCTCATGGAGCGCGGCGTGGCGGCGGCGAAGGGCGCGCCGGTGGATGGCATCCTCGTAAGTCCCATGGTGAGGCATGGTGTTGAACTGATTCTCGGCACGAGCACCGACCCAGTATTCGGCCCTATGGTTATGGTCGGTCTCGGTGGCATTTTCGTTGAAATCTTCAAGGATGTGGAGCTTTTGCGCGCTCCCTTTGGACCGTTGCGCGCCAAGGCAGCTCTTTCGAAATTGAAGGGCTACCCGCTTCTCGAAGGAGCGCGCGGCACGCCGCGGAGCGACGTCGACGCCCTCGTCGCCGCCATGGTCGCGCTGTCGCAATTCGCCGCGGCGAACGCCGAAGACATCCAGAGCATCGACATCAACCCAATTGTCGCGTTGCCTGAGGGCCGCGGCGTCGTCGCGCTCGATGCGCTGATCGTGCCTAAGGCCAGCTGAGGCTGATTTTCGGAGCCGCATAATGGAACAATATCGAAAATACGACGAACTCGAGATTGGACAGGTTCTGCCGGACGAGCCGGCCGTTTACAACGTTGATCGTGCTTCAATAGACGCCTTCCGCGGGATCGCCGCAGACACGATCGTGGATAGTCAATCCTCGACGGCCGCGGTTGCTCCGCCGATGCTCGCAGCCGTCTACATCCGTCCGGCACAGAACGCGCTGAAGGGCCCTCCTGGTGGCGTTCACGCCAAGCAGGCTTTCCAATTTCACCATCCTGTGCGCGAGGGCGATAGGCTGGCCACCAGGCTGACGGTGAAGGAGAAGTACGAGCGCAAAGGTAGGAATTACCTCGTTTCCGAAACGCAGACGTTCAATCAGGACGACGTGCTCGTGACCACCGGGCGTATCGTCCAGTTATGGGGTAACGAAGATGCCTGAACTTCAGATGCTTGCCGCTGGGGACCGCCTCGCGCCGCGCACTTACAGGGTGGATCAGTCGATCGTGAACCGCTATGCGCAGGTGTCGGGCGACCATAACCCTCTGCACACGGATCCAGAATTTGCAGCGACTACCATGTTCGGCCGGACCATCGCGCACGGTATGATGACGCTTTGCTTCCTCTCGGATTCAATGGAAGTCTGGGCTGGAGACGCCTGGGCCAGCACGGGGGCACTTGAGGTTGCCTTTCTTGCGCCAGTCTACCCGGATGACACCGTCAGTGTATCGCTCGAAGTCGCCGGGGTAGAGGACGGCAGGCTCGTTTGCACGGTCGAGTGCACGGTCGCCGACCGCAGGGTCATGGCCGGGCAGGCGAGTATTGCAGCAACGCCGGAGGAGATCGGCTGATGGCCAAGCACGAGGCAGTTATCGTTGGCGTCGCGGACGAGCCGCTTACGAACGGCAAGACGACCCGGCCCGGATCTCCACTGCAGATTCAGGCCCGCTGCGCCAAGGCGGCGCTTGCTGATGCAGGGCTCGACCTGTCCGACGTCGACGGCCTGTTCACGGCAGGCATGTGGGGGATTCCGGGTGTCGGTCAGTTACCAACAGTCACTCTCTCTGAGTATCTCGGCATCAAACCACGTCTGCACGACGGGACAAACATCGGCGGATCGGCATTCGAGGCCCATGTCGCCCATGCGGCGCTGGCGATCGAGGCTGGTCAGTGCGATGTTGCGCTGATCACTTACGGCAGTGCTCAGCGATCGGAGATGAGTCGCAATCTCGCCGGCAGGCCGGCAACTCTGACGATGCAGTTCGAAACGCCATGGGGCCTGCCCACTCCGGTCGGGGGCTATGCTCTGGCAGCGATGCGCCACATGCATGAATTCGGAACGCGTCCGGTGGACCTCGCCGAAATCGCCGTCGCGGCTCGGGCTTGGGCGGCCCTCAACCCAGCAGCGACGCGTCGCGAGCCCTTGACCGTGGATGAGGTGCTGGCCGCACCGCGCATCAGCACACCGCTAGGGTTGTTGGACTGCTGCTTAGTCACGGATGGCGGCGGTGCGGTCGTAATGACCCGCGCCAGCAACGCCGGTAAGAACGCGGCAAAGCCGATATATGTGCGCGGCTTCGGTCAAGCGGCGACCCATTGGACAATAGCCGCTATGCCTGATCTTGCGCGGCTCACCGCCGCCGAGATATCCAGTCGACGCGCATTCGAAATGGCGGGCGTTACCCACGACCAGATTGATCTCGTCGAGGTGTACGATTCGTTCACGATTACTACCCTCATGACCTTGGAGGCGTTGGGCTTTTGCAAGCGCGGGGAGGGCGGGTCATTCGTGAGCAACGGCCGCATCGCGCCGGGCGGCGCCTTTCCGCTCAACACCAACGGAGGCGGATTGTCTTATGCGCATCCCGGCATGTATGGAATCTTTCTTCTCATAGAGGCGGTGCGGCAGTTGCGCGGCAATGTGGAGCCCGAACGGCAGGTCGCAGGCGCACGCACTGCGCTCGTCCATGGCACCGGCGGTACGCTCTCGAGCGGCGCGACCTGCATTCTGTCAGTTAACTGAGGAGAACGAGATGAAGCCAGCTCCGATCATCGACCCCGGCACCGAGCCGTACTGGAAGGGGTTGAAAGAAAGGAAGTTGTTGCTCAGGCACTGCCGCGCCTGTGACAAACCACACTTCTATCCACGGGAAGTTTGCCCCTATTGCTATTCCCTGGACCTTGACTGGTCGGAGGCAAGCGGCGTCGGCACTGTTTATAGCTATACGGTCGCACACCGCCCAGCGGGTCCAGCGTATGCGGACGATGTCCCCTATACGATTGCGATAGTCGAACTCGAAGAAGGGCCACGCATGATGACCTGGATTGTAGGGGACAAGGGCGACGTCGCTATTGGTGCGCGCGTCCATGTCAGGTTCGAACCGTTGAATGACGATGTGAACCTGCCGGTATTTGAACTCGTCTGAGGTCAAGAGAAAACAGACTGCCGCTGTGAAGTAACGAACAGTCGCAGCACGCGCCGATTGTCTGGCAAACTGAATTAGGAACTAATAGCGATGAGCCGATTGAACGGGGACAGACTTGCGACGATCGAGATCATTCGTGATAGCGTCACTGCGCTTTCCGGATCCGGTGATCTCGAGCGCGTGCGGCAGTGCCGCTTTACGTCTCCGGGCTTCGACGCGAGGGCTTGGCGGCAAATTTGTGAGCTCGGCTGGCCAGGTATTCTCGTTCCGGAGAGCGACGGCGGGACAGGGTTTAACTTCGCTGAACTTACCGCGCTGCTGGTTGAGTGTGGAAAGTCTCTGCTCCCAGAACCGGTTGGCGCCGTCGCCATCGCCGCTCCCTATCTTCCGGTGAGTATCAGGGAAAAGGTACTCTCGGGCGAGAGCGTGGTGCTTCCAGCTCTCTATGAGGGGCCTAGCGACTGTGGCGCTGAGCCTAAGACGCACCTTGACGCCGGCGGCCGGGTCAGCGGAACCAAGCAGTTCGTCCAAGGTGGGCGGTCGGCCAACGGCTTTCTGGTGACGACAGATACCGGTCTCGCCTACGTGGCGGCAGATGGATCAGGTGTGACCCTGTCGTCGCGCACTGCGCGCGATGGAAGCGAAATGTGCGTCGTCCAGTTTGAGCGCGCCCCTGCGATACCGGTTCCCGGCAAGGTCCAGGATTTGCTTGACGGCATTGTCCTGGCAAACTCAGCCTACCTGTTCGGTGCGATGTCACGCCTCTTCGACATGACGCTCGATTACATCAAGATGCGGAAGCAGTTCGGCGTACCGCTGGCGTCATTCCAGGCGATTCAGCATCGTGCTTGCGATCTCTTGATCCAGCGCGAGCTCTCCCGCGCCGTTCTCGATGAGACGATCGAGGCGCTCGAAGGGGCGACGAATCAAGCGGGACGGAATGCCCAAGTCTCCCGGTGCAAAGCGCGAATTGCCGAGTCTGCGATGCGGATTGCGCAGGACTGCATCCAGATGCACGGAGCGATAGGCGTGACGGACGAATATGACGCAGGTCTTTTCGTCCGCAAGATCCTGACGCTCTACAACCTGGGCGGCAATGCCCACTTACACCGGCGTCGCTACCTGGAGCAGCGGCCGCGCCTTAGTGATGAAGCAAAGTGCGCCGCGCCTGCGGACCCCGCGAAACTTCCCGACGATTATAACGAATGGGACGACGAGGCCTTTCGCCTGCATATACGGCAGTGGGTCGAAGCGAACTACCCACCCGAACTCCGCTATCCTACTCACCGACTGCGACGTGCACAGACAAAGGTCTGGTACGATCGCCTGTCCGCGCGTGGCTGGATCGCGCCCGCGTGGCCGAAGGAGTACGGCGGCATGGGGCTCGGAGCCGCCAAACGGCTCATCTTCATTGAGGAGTTCGAGCGCCACGGTTGCGCGCGCTATTCAGACCAGGGGGTCCTGATGCTGGGCCCGTTGCTCATGCAGTATGGTACGCAGGCTCAGCGTGATTTCTTCCTGCCGAAGATCATAACCGGTGAGCATATTTGGGCCCAAGGTTACAGTGAGCCTGGCTCCGGCTCTGACCTGGCCAGTCTGCGCACCAGCGCAGTGCTCGATGGCGACCATTGGATCGTCAATGGGCAGAAGATTTGGACGACCTTAGCTCAGGACGCGAACTGGATCTACGCTCTGGTGCGCACGGATTCCACGGTGAGAAAGCAGGAAGGTATCAGCTTCCTGCTGATTCCCATCGATTCACCCGGCATCACGGTCCGTCCAATCAAGACGCTTTGCATGGACGAGGAGTTCTGCGAGGTCTTTTTCGACAATGTGCGGGTGCCGAAGGACTCGATCGTTGGTCCTCTGAACGAGGGATGGAAGATGGCGAAAACCCTTCTGGGCTTCGAGCGGATATTCGTCGGCTCGCCAGCTCAATCGGCGAACGCTTTCAATAGACTTGAGACGCTTCTGGAGAAGAAGGGCGTGGCTCAGCGGCCCGAAATCGTTGCGCGACGTGCAGAACTCGCGGCGGAACTTGCGGATCACAGCGCTCTCTACGAACATTTTGCGGACAAACTGCGCCGCGGCGAACCAATCGGACCTGATGTTTCGATGCTGAAGATCAATCAGACCGAACTGTTCAAGACAATATGCCGGAGCAGCATCGATTTCGCCGGTGCCGATGCTGGCGCGTCGGACGACCTGTTCGACGAGAAGGGGCTTGACCCCTCAGGTCTCTGGCTTCTTGCCCTTCAATCGACGATTTATGGTGGCACTTCCGAAATCCAGAGGAACATCCTGGCAAAAGAGGTGCTGGGTTTGGGTCGTTGAGTTGTGCTCGCGCAACTCGTCCCCTCGGTCGAAGGCTCGGGCTTGGCGCCGAGGCCGCCTGCCTTGTCGTCGTCCAAGCTTGTGAGGCCTCGATCCGTGTAGGAATCGAACCATGCAAGGCGGCCATATACGCGCGCAGAAAGATCACATCGGAGATCGCGCAGCGACTCGCCGGGCAAGGACTCTAGAATATCTCGATTAGGCGCAACATGGGCGAGTTGCGTCTGCTCACGAGCAGCCCGACACCATACTCGTTCTCTGTTCAGCAATGCGACCAAATGCATCAGAATTCGTGTGGTCGAGAACCGCTTTCGATGTGCTTAATTTCAAGCCAAACTGCGTGAGAATGATCGTCTGAGTAGCGTGATCGTTCTTATGCGCCTCATCCCGTTCAGGCACAAATTCTCGCGCACCAAGTGTATCCGGCAAAGCTGTGCCGTGCCCTGACGCGTTGAGCGAACGCGGCTATTCAAAACGAATGCTTGTCCCCTCCATCGAAGAAATCTCCCGAGACACGGCCCCGAAGGCGGGCGGGTCCGCAGTCCGTCCTTCGGCGGGAGGAACATAGCCGCAGCAAGAATATTGTCCGCATGCTTCGGATAGCGATGGCGGAGACTCTGCGGAGTGGGATAGTGGCCGGGTTCAAACTTTATTTGTTCGGAGGATTGAAAGTGGCGCAATCTGCCGATATTAAGTTCGAACCATTATCTGTTGCTCGGATTGTCATGCTTGAGAATATTCTGTCAGGACTAAAGGTTATCGACTTGACCCAGAACGTTGCCGGGCCGTTCTGTTCCCAGGTGCTGGGGGACCTCGGGGCTGAGGTGATCAAGGTCGAGCGCCCCGGGCGTGGCGACGACACGCGCGACTGGCGGCCGCCTGAGATCGCCGGTAAGTCATCCACATTCTTGGCGCTTAATCGGAACAAGCACAGCATCTGCCTGGATCTCAACCATCCGGAAGGGGTCGCAGTGCTGAAGCAGTTGATCTCCGAGGCGGATATTTTCATCCACTCGATGAAACCAGGAAGCGCGGAGGCGCGAGGATTCGGGTTTGATGATTTGGCGGCCCAGAACCAGCGCCTCGTCTATTGCGCGATCAGCGCGTTCGGCCAGAAAGGGCCGTTGAACGGGCTTCCAGGCTACGATCCGCTCATGCAGGCATTCTCAGGGATCATGAGCGTGACCGGCAGCGAGGGTGACGATCCGGTCCGCGTCGGGGTCTCGTTGATCGATATGGGAACCGGGATGTGGGCGGCGATCGGCATTCTAGGTGCAATCATCGAACGTGGTCGCAGTGGTCGTGGGATGTTCGTTGAGACCAGCCTGCTTGAGACCGGTGTAACCTGGATGACAGTCTTCATTGCGAACTACTTGGCCACTGGCAAGCTGCCGCAGAAACTCGGGTCGGCCATGGCAATGACGGCACCCTATGAGCTTTTCCACACCCGTGATGGCTACGTCTTCATTGCGGCGGGCAACGATAGCCTCTTTGGGCGGGTCTGCGAGGGCCTGGGCGTCCCCGAAATGGCAAAGGACCCACGGTTCGCGACTAATCCGCAGCGTGTCCTGAATCGTGAAGACCTGCGCTCCTCGATTCATGCCGTAACCTGCAGAATGACGGCAGAGGAGGTCGTCGCCCAGCTACGTCGCACCGGTGCACCTTGCAGTGCCATGCACGATGTCGCGCAAATGCTTGGAAACGAGCAGGTTCAAGCCGTCGAGATTATTGCGGATCTACCGGTCGAAAATGCACCTGATCACAAGGTCGTCGCGCTCCCGATTCGGGCAAATGGAGAGCGCAGCCGCCGGATGCGTACCCCACCCGAACTCGGAAGCAGCACCGACACGGTACTCCGTGACCTGGGCTATGACATTGCGGAGATTGAGCGGCTGCGCACCGCCGGAATTATCGCATGAAGCGTCGCCTCTTCTGAATGCTCTGAGAAACGACAGGACGGACCAAATGGACTTCAACTATAGCGACACGCAAACGGAAATTCGCACAGCCGTCGCCAGACTTTGCGCCGATTTTGGCCCGAATTACTGGATGAAGTGCGAGGAAGAGAAGGCCTACCCTGAGGAATTTCTCCGCGCCATGACCGAGGCCGGCTGGCTCGCCGCGCTTATCCCGGAAGCCTACGGTGGTGCCGGGCTCGGACTCATGGAGGGCTGCATCATCCTAGAGGAGATCAACCGCTCCGGAGGCAATGGGGCGGCGTGCCACGCGCAGATGTATACCATGGCAGCAGTGCTCAACCACGGCAGCGAGGCGCAGAAGCAGAAGTACCTTCCGCGCATAGCGGACGGTTCTCTGCGACTTCAGGCATTCGGTGTCACCGAGCCGGATGCGGGGTCGAATACGCTCGGCATCAAGACCTTCGCGCGCAAGGTCAGCGGCGGTTACATCATCAATGGCCAGAAAATTTGGACCTCCCGGTATTTCCAATCGGATCTCTATTTGCTCATTGCCCGCACGACGCCACAGAGCGAAGTGAAGAAGAAAACTGAGGGACTTACGCTGTTCCTTGTTGATATCGCCAAAGCGGGCTCCGCCCTGAAGGCGAAGCCTATCAGCACGATGCTCAACCACCACACCAATGAGGTGTTCATCGACAATCTGGAAGTAAGCGACGAGGACCGAATCGGCGAGGAGGGGAAGGGCTTCCAGTACTTAGTGGATTCTCTCAACTCGGAGAGGTTACTGGTCAGCAGCGAGTCGCTCGGCGACGGCAAATGGTTCATCGAGCAGGCCGCTCGTTATGCCGGGGAGCGCCGTGTGTTCGATCGGTTGATTGGGCAAAACCAGGGTGTCGCATTTCCAATCGCCAAGGCGCATATGAATGTGGAAGCAGCAGAGCTGATGCGCAACAGGGCCGTGTCATTATTCGATGCCGGCAAACCCTGCGCGACCGAGACCAGCATGACGAAATATCTGGCATCGGAAGCGGCTTGGGAAGCCGCTGAAGCTTGCATGACGACCTTCGGTGGATATGGCGTTGCCACCGAATACCACGTTGAGCGGAAGTGGAAGGAGGCGCGGCTGTTCCGGACGGCTCCACTGTCGAACAATCTGATCCTCGCGCAGGTTGCGCAACAAAGTCTGCGAATGCCAAGGTCCTATTGAGGTGACATCGATGCCCGTTATCGAAAAGCAACGGCAATCCGATACAAGTGCGTGGTTTGGCGCTACGAAGATGCTTGCGCAGTTCGTGTGCAAGGCGGAGATCGACGAATTCTCGCGGCGCCATGCAGCCCGAGCCTTTATCGACACCCTAGGTGTTACCATTGCCGGCGGCGCAGAGCAGGGGATCGCCAAGCTGGAGAGCTTGTTCGAGCCGGTCTCCGGCCGGACGGGCATCGCTTGTCCGTGGAACGGCAGGTTCTATCCTCCGCAAACCGCTGCGCTAGTAATAGGAACGGCAAGCCACGTGCTCGACTACGATGATGTCAGCATGCTGGCCGTCTGTCATCCATCGGCGCCGATACTGTCGGCGATCTTGGCGGCTGCAACCCGGGAAACCTCGGGTGCCGACGTGCTCGACGCGCTTGTCGTCGGAACGGAGGTGTTGATCCGCCTCGGTCAGGCGATGGGTTTCCGCCACTACGCTATCGGCTTTCACGCGACCGCCACCCTTGGCGCGGTCGGAGCCGCCGCCGCATGCAGCCGCATTCTGCGCCTCGACGAGAAGACGACACAGAACGCTCTAGCCATCGCCGCCAGCCACTCCTGCGGATTACGCAAGAATTTCGGCACGATGGTCAAATCGATACATGTCGGACTAGCCGCCTCGAGTGGCCTTCAGGCTGCTCGTATGGCAAGGGCCGGCCTCGACGGGGCAAACGAAGTTATTGAGGGGGAGGGCTTCCTGTACGCCTTTTCGGGCGCGGAGACTGATCATTGGCCACAGTCGTTGATGCCGGGACGCCCGTTCGTCATTGCCGATCCCGGCTTTGAACAGAAGCGCTACCCGTGTTGCTATCAGCTGCACAAGATGATTGAAGCGACACTCGGGCTTCGACGAGAGCACGGGATAGCTTTGGACGACGTTGTCTCTGTTCGAGTCGACATGGTGAGCGGCGCCACGAAGCCGCTGATCCATCCATTCCCCAAAAGCGGACTCAACGCCCTGTTCAGCGGACCCTACGCTGTGACCGCCGCCCTTGAAGACGGCCAGATCAACCTCAAGAGCTTTACCGATGAAGCAGTTCTCCGACCTAGAATACAGTCGCGGTTGAAGGACGTCGCGCTCGTTGAAGGCGAGCCCGAAGGGGGAGCGGTCAAAAATATCGGTGACGCACCGGTGAGAGTAAGCCTGACCCTAAAAGGCGGCAGAACCCTCTCGAGGAGTGTTGTCGTTTCTCCCGGATCAATGGAGGACCCTCTGACGGAAACTGACCTCGAGGCGAAATGGATCGATTGCCTCCAGCGCGCCCGGCCTGATCTGTCGTCATCTGCCGCACGCGCACTGTTCGCCGACGGTATGGCCATCGGATCGATGCCATCGATCAGTCTGTGGCTCGATAAGGTGATAGATGCTGCAGGGTCGGATGACCGATGAATAAGACCGCTCCAATCCTGGCCTGTGAGGCCGTGCTGAACACGCGCTCGGTCAAGCACGTCCCCAAGGTCACCAAACAGGGGACCACGTTGCGATGACGGATGTGGCGCTGGTTCGCGAAGTCGGCATTCGGGACGGTCTGCAGATGAGCGAGACCATCTTATCAACTGAGAGAAAAATAGAGTGGGCACACCGCTCAGCGGCTGCTGGTATCCCAGAAGTCGAGATCACGTCGTTCGTGCCGCCCCACATCTTGCCGCAGTTCGCCGATGCGGAGGAGGTGGTTTCGGGTTGTCACGATCTGCGTGAGCTCACTTCGGCTCTCGTCGTCAACCTGAAGGGCGCCCGACGCGCCTTTGATGCCGACCTGCACAAGGTGAATTATGTCGTTTCAGCCAGCGAAGCGCACAGTATGGCGAACGCCCGGCGTTCGACGGATGCGGCTCTCGACGAATTCGAGAAGATCGTCGCAGAACGCCAGCAGCGTGGTTTGGCAGGACGTGTGAAGCTCAGCTGTGGTATCGCCACAGCCTTTGGCTGCACGATCCAGGGCCCTGTTCCCGAAGCGCGCGTCTACGAGATGGTCGAGCGCGTCCTGTCAGCCGGAGTTGATGAAGTGATGCTTGCCGATACGGTTGGCTATGGGAATCCTTTGCAGGTGAAGCGGATAATGACGCGTGTTGCGGCCGCCGCCGGAAGCATTCCGGTGTCAGCCCACTTCCATGACACGCGAGCGCTCGGCCTCGCCAATGTGATTGGTGCTCTTGAGGCCGGGATACGCCGGTTCGACGCATCACTTGGTGGGCTAGGCGGATGCCCGTTCGCACCGGGCGCGACGGGAAACATCAGTACCGAGGACACGGTCTTCCTGCTGGAGACGATGGGGGTCTCCACCGGCATCGATATCGATGCGCTCCTCGCATTACGCACCGATGTCGAGAAGTGGCTACCGAAGGACAGGTTCTCCGGCGCCATCGCCCGGGCCGGATTACCGAAAACCTTCTCCACAGCCGCCTAGAAGCTTGACCAGCCTTCATGGGCGTGAGCGAACGAGGTAGTCCAAGCATTCGAACATCGACCGCAAGCTTCTCTTGACGGTCAGGACAACACTGTGATTTCATTCGAACAAATAAAGGGAGAACTCCGGCCGCGCCGCTAAAACGTCGCACAAAAGCGATTGCCGCTTGGGCTGGTGCACGGAAGAACGGCGCTACGGGAGGATCAGATGTTCGCTAAAACCAAACCATTGGTCCTGCCATGAGCTCCGCCGGCTCCACCGAAGGCAATCCGGTCGTTTGCTGTGAGCGGACCGGTGGCATAGCGATTGTGACGCTCAACGAGCCGGCGCGCTTGAATTGCCTATCGATGGCAATACGCGCGGAACTTCTAGGCGCTCTCACTGCGATTGAGCATGACCCTAATATACGAGTGATCGTACTCACGGGCGCCGGCGGAAACTTCTGCGCCGGCGGAGATATCGCCTCCATGCGTGAGGCGCTGGGAATTGCCCGTGCGCGCGAGAGGGTCGGCGATGCCGGCGAAATAGCCAGAATGCTAGCGAGGGGAAGCAAGCCGGTGATTGCTGCCGTAGAAGGCTGGGCGGCTGGCGCAGGTCTGTCGCTTTGCGCTCTCTGCGATACGGTAGTTGCCAGCTCCGATGCGCGGTTTAGGGCCGGGTTTGGCCAGGTCGGCCTGCTACCTGACATGGGACTGCTGCATAGCCTGCCGAGGCGCATAGGCGTCGGGCGGGCCCGCACGATGCTGTTCTATGGCGAGCCAGTCGACGTCGCTCAGGCACATGGCTGGGGCCTAGTGGATGTCATTACTCCTGCCGGCACCGCCCTTGAGGAGGCGGTGCGTCTAGCGAAGCTCCTGGAAAAGCAAGCGCCGTTGCCGATCGCTGTCGCCCGAGCCCAGTTGTCCGCGGGCATCGAGGAAATGCTTGCCGCCGAGCGCAACCTACAGGCGCTCATGTTCCAGTCCCAAGATCACACCGAGGGCCGGGAAGCCTTCCTTGGCAAGCGTAAGGCCGCGTTCACAGGCCAATAGAAAGGACAGGATAAAGATCATGCCTGGCATTCGATCTGGTAAACTCAAAACCCGTTTCACAGAGGTTTTCGGCGTCGAGCACCCGATCATGCAGGGGGGAATGCAATGGGTTGGGCGTGCAGAACTTGTTTCAGCGGTTTCTAATGCCGGTGCGCTAGGAACACTGACGGCTTTAACGCAGCCGACGCCCGAAGATCTCATGCGGGAAATCGCCCGTTGTAACGAAATGACTGACAAGCCTTTCGCAGTCAATCTCACCATCCTGCCCTCTCTCAATCCTCCGCCCTTTGCGGAGTACCGCCGCGCGATCATCGAATCCGGTGTCAAGATCGTCGAAACGGCCGGCTACAATCCGGAGGAGCATATCGCCGACTTCAAGCGCTACGGCATCAAAGTGATCCACAAATGTACAGCGGTCAGGCATGCGCTGGCGGCCGAGCGGGTCGGCGTCGACGCCGTTTCCATCGACGGCTTCGAATGCGCAGGCCATCCCGGCGAGAACGATACGCCAGGGCTCATCCTGCTGCCAGCAGCCGCCGACAAGATTAGCGTACCGATGCTTGCATCGGGCGGAATGGGGGACGCACGCGGTCTGGTCGCCGCTCTGGCGCTCGGCGCTGACGCGATCAACATGGGAACGCGTTTCATGTGCACTCAGGAAAGCCCGGTGCACGAGAATGTAAAGCAGCGCATCGTCGACAATGACGAACGTGGCACCCAGCTTATCATGCGGACGCTCCGTAATACGTCCCGTGTGCAGCGCAATTCGATAAGCCAGCAGGTGGTCGAGATCGAACAGTCCAAGACCGCGACAATTAACGATATTGCTGATCTTGTTGCCGGAAAACGCGGACGCATTGTCTTCGAGAACGGCGATGTCGAGCATGGCATCTGGTCGACTGGGCAAGTGCAGGGGATCATCAACGACATCCCCACTTGCGAGGAGCTTGTATCGCGGATCGTTCAAGGTGCGATCACATTGATCAATCAACGGCTTGTGCCACTGCAGAACGAAGGCTGACGCTCGCCTCGTCGTCGGCTGCCTACGTATTCCACATAAATTCGAACAATAAATCGAATAGTGTCCAAATTTTCAGCTGGAACATTGACATGCCTGTCTGAAGAAGCCAATCTTTCGAACAAATAGACCGCGGGTGATCCGTCAGGCTTGGGTCGCCTTCGGTTACCCGCAAGGCCTCGATCGGTTCTTTGGAGGAAATGGCAAATGTCCGCGTCTGGGACTCGGGAGGTCTTTGCGAACGTTACGTTGAGCGATCATTGCCGCGAGCTGGCCGGTGCAATGCCCGATGAGCTCGCGACCGACGGTCCAGGCTTTCGCTGTACCCACGCGCAGCTTCAAGAGCGGGCCGATGCTTTTGCGGCAGCCCTCCAACGCGCCGGTATGGGAAAGGGCGACCGCATCGCGGTCTGGCTGCCAAACTGTGTCGAATGGATAGCGCTTCTTCTCGCGGCTTCGCATCTAGGCATGACGATCGTAGCTCTCAACATGCGGTATAAGCTCGAGGAAGTCCAATACATCCTCCGGCATTCAGGCGCGAGCATGCTGATCATGGCCGCCAAGTCGGCGAAGACGGATTATCTTGAGATACTGCAGAGCATGTTGCCCGAACTGGGGGCGTCCGCCTCGCCGACAAACGCTGCATTTGAGAAACTGCGTCACGTCGTGCTCCTGTCGCCCGATGAGCGGATGCCCTCACTGGAGACCCTGAAGGATCCGGCCTGGACCACCGCAGCCACTCCCTCGCCGACGTCAGTAGGGGCGAACGACGCCTTGGTCGTCCTCTACACCTCCGGAACGACGTCCGCGCCCAAGGGCGTGATGGTGCGGGAGTCGAGCCTGCTGGCGAATGCTGCATTTCTTAGCAAATGGATGGGGCTTCGGAGAGACGACCGTATCCTGTTGCTGTCTCCGTTCTGCGGGATTTACGGAATCAACGCCCTGATCGCCGCGCTCGTTATGGGAGCCACCTCCATCCTCAGCGAAACGACCGACCCTGAGATTACGCTTGACTTGATCGAGCACGAGCGCGTGTCGGCGCTCGGCGGCACGCTTGATGCAATCTTGCGTCCCTGGGGGCAGAGCCAGCTTCGCCGGCCGAGAAATATTTCTCGGCTGCGCTCCCGGATCGTTCCCGTAGCCTGGATGCAGGGAGACCCGACAGTCGAAATGCCCATCGTCGAAGAAGCGCTGGGAATTCAGCTTGTGCACACCTATGGGCTGTCGGAAGCGACGGCGATGTCGTTACTCGGAGATCCAAGGGAGACCCCGGCGCAACGGCACAGCGGCCGTATCGTACCCATCGACCCTGCCGTCGAAGTGAAAGTCGCGCCGGCCATCACAGACAATCCTGATGAGTCAGAAAAAGGGGAGCTGTGTCTCCGCGGGCCGTTGATCATGTCCGGCTATCTCGACGATCCTGCGGCCACTCGTGCCGCCATCGACGAGGATGGCTGGCTGCACACCGGCGATTTCGCCTACAGGTTTCCGGATGGTGCCGTTCGATATGATGGCCGCATAAAGGACATCGTGAAGATTTCGGGCTATTCCGTGTCTCCCGCTGAAATCGAGCATTTCCTTTCCTCCCACCCGGATATCTCCGAAATCCAAGTTGTCGGTGTCCGCGGCGGCGACGGTTTGGATCGGATCGCCGCATTTGTGGTGCCGAAGCCCGGGGCCAGGGTCGATCGCGACAGCATCGCCGCCTACTGCGAAGGACGCATCGCGACGTTCAAAATACCCACGATCGTGCGTAGCGTGTCAGAGTTTCCGATCGCGCCGAGCGCAAATGCGGACAAGGTTCAGAAAAGATTTCTTCGCGACCTGCTGCTCAATGAACTTGGCGGCGGTGCGTGAAGGCATTCAGGGAGGGTAAAATGAGACATTTTGGGAAGTTCACCGCCGCCGTCGGTCTGGTCATTGGCCTTGGGGTTGCGTCGACGAGTTCCGCCGCCACGCTGGAGCTCGGTGTGGTCCTGCCGCTCACAGGGCCTGCAGCGGAAATCGGCAATCAACAGCTGCAGGCAGTCGAACTCGCTGTCGAGAAGGCCAATGCGTCGAATGCGATCTCAGATACTAAGATCGTGCTGAAGATCGAGGACAACCAGGCGCGTCCGGATCTCTCGGTAGTGGCTTTCAATAAGCTTGTGGATCTTAATAAAGTTCCTTTGATTATCACCGGTTATTCCGGCCCGTCTCTCGCCCTGGCCCCCCTTGCGGCAAGGAAAAAGGTCGTTGTCGTCAATGCAGGTGCCCAGAGCGACCTGCTCGCGACAGCTTCTCCCTACCTCTTCAACACGATCCCGAGCGCCCGTGACGAGCTCACGGTGCTGGCTGACTATTTGGTGAAGACCCGCGGCTTCAAGACGGCAGCCATCATCTACCAGAACGATGCCCAGGGTAAGCCGGCACGCGACGCCTTTGCCGATCTCTTTACGAAGAATGGCGGCCAGATCACAGTCGAGGAGTCGACTCCCTTTGGCGAAACCAACTTCCGCAGCATCCTCACGAAGATCCAGGCAGCCCAGCCAGATGTGATCTTTGTCATGATGGCGCAGGGATTCGTTCAGCTGGCCGAGCAGATCAACCAATTGGGGATCAGCATCCCAGTCGCATCAAACACCTCCATTAACCAACCCAGCATCCTAGCCAGCCCGCTGACCAAGGGATGGCTCCACACCCAACTGCGGCTGAATGCTTCCGACGAACTTCTGGCCGACTTCAAGCAGCGCAATAAGGCGGACATGGGCTTCTACGCCCGGCAGTATTTCAACGGCACCCAGATCATCATCCAAGCCATCAAGGCCGTTGTGGACGCGAGCCAGGAGATCAACGGTGAGAACATCCGCGCTATGATACTGCAGAAGAAGCAGTTCGTGGGCATCGACGGGCCTGTGGTGTTCGAAGGTAACACCGGCAAGCTTGCTATCGACATCAACATGCTGGCGGACGGCAAAACCGCTCCCGTGCCCCAGAATTAGAATCTCCTCTTCATGTTTTCGCAGCTTCTCGTGAGTGCCCTGGTTGTGGGTGCCATCCAAGCCATGATCGCCATCAGCTTCGCGCTCATCTATTCGGTCAGTGGTATATTCCATATCGCCCATGCCGGTGTGTTCGCGGTGGGGGCCTACATGACCTGGTGGCTGCTGGCATGGGCCGGATTGCCAGCTCCGCTGGCGATCGCGGCTGCGGTTGCAATTGCAGCCCTCCTCGGCGGCGCGATCTACTGGCTGATCTATCGCAATCTCGTGAAATGGGGTTCGCCGCATCTGGTGATCATGATCACGGCGCTCGGGCTTCTGGCTGTCCTGGACAACGGGATGGCCCTGATCTTCTCCACTAACACGCTGTTCTATCCGATCGAGTGGGGGAGGGGGATTGTCGCTGCCGCCGGCATAAGGATAACCTATCTCCAAATATCGGTCGTTGTAACGTCCTTGCTGCTTCTGGCGGTCTACAGCGTCTTGCTCAGCCGTACCCCTCTCGGCCGCCGCATCCGCGCAGTCTCCAGCAATCCACTGATGGCACAGCTCGGGCGGCTCGCGCCCGAGCGCGTCTACCTATATGTCTTCATGATCGCTTCGGGAACGGTCGGCATCGCCGGACTTCTCCTTGCCGCCGATGTCGGCATCCGGCCCTATGCGGGGATGCAGTATTTTCTGACTGCGGCGGTCGCGGTTATCGCCGCCGGCGTCGGCAGGGTGACGGGCGCCTTCGTCGTCGCCATTGCAATCAGTCTGATCCAGAACTTCTCGTTGATCTTCGTCCAGGGACAATGGGCCGTGGTGGTTACATTCCTCGTCTTTCTGGTCGCCATGCTCTTCTTTCCGCAAGGCATTTTCTACCGGCGGGGCCGTTGATGGATTTTTTGGCGACTTATCTCATCCTCTCCTCAATCTATGCGTTGGTCGCGATTTCGACCAACTTGTTGATCGGCGTTACCGGGATATTTTCAGTCTCCCAGGCCGCGGTCTTTGGCGTGGGGGCATATACGGTGGGTGCGCTCACCATGAACGGTATCGTCAGCTATCCGGCCGCGTTGCTGATCGCGATCCTTCTGTCCATGCTGGTGAATGTCGTATTCGCTTTGCCTGCCTTGCGCATTAGGGGCGATTATTTCGTCGTGGCATCCTTCGGCATCCAACTGGTCGCGTCGACACTCTATGAGAACTGGACCGGCGTGACGGGCGGAACGATTGGTCTTGCCGGCGTGCCGATGCCGGAAATCTTCGGATTCGCCGCCGACGACACCATGGACCTCTTGGTGCTCACGCTGGCGACGCTGGTTGTCGCCTCGGCACTTTATCTGGCGTTGACGCGCTCCGCCTTCGGGCGACTGCTCCTAGCTATCCGGGAGAACGAGGCCGCGGTCACCGCGGCAGGCAAGAGTGTCACCGGCACGAAGGTCGCGGCGGCAGGCGTGGCAGGGGCGTATGCCGCCCTGGCCGGGGGCTTGTATTCGCCATTCATCAGCTTCATCGACCCACATTCCTTCGACCTCCACACCTCCATCCTAGTCATCGCCATGGTGGCCGTCGGAGGCATGCGCACGCTGGTTGGATCGATCCTCGGCGCATTCATTCTGATGGGGCTGCCGCTTCTGCTGACCTTCGTCGAGCTGCCGTCGTCCCTGGCAGGGCCGGTGCGGCAACTGATGTACGGCGTGCTGCTGGTCGTCTTCATGATGTTCCGGCCGCAAGGCATTGCGGGGCGCTCCTTCGCCGAGAGCCGGGAGGCCATGTAGCGATGGAGCTCCTTCAGGTTTCGAACGTCAGCAAAAGGTTTGGCGGCCTTATTGCGATCAGAGATTGCAGCTTCGCCATAGAGAAGGGCCGAACTACCTGCCTGATAGGACCAAACGGCGCTGGTAAGACCACACTGTTCAACCTCATCACGGGCTTCCTCAAACCAGATACCGGTTCGATAACCTATAAAGGGCAGCCGCTCGTCGGCCGGCCCGCCCGGTCAATTGTGGGACTTGGCATTGCCCGCTCGTTTCAGCATCTCGCGCTTTTCAAGGAACTGACGGTCTTGGAGAACGTGATGGTGGCCCTGCCGGGGCAGCCTGATGAAGGTCCAGGAGGCGCGCTGCTGGCGGTTGTCGTCCCAGCCATCGGCAAAGCGCGCCGCCGCGCCCGCGACAAGGCGATGGGACTACTCTCACTCGTCGGCCTAGCTGACAGGGCAGGCACGGTGGTTGGCAATCTTTCCTACGGCGAGCAAAAACTGCTGGCTATAGCCCGAGTGCTTGCGACCGATGCGCAGATCTTGCTTCTCGACGAACCGGCATCGGGCCTCGACGATCACGCTCTCGACAACATCGTCGAGGTGCTGGCCGGCATCAAGGCGAACGACCGGACGCTGTTGGTCATCGAACACAACACGAGCTTGGTCCGCAAGATCGCCGATGACGTGGTTTTCTTGCACCAGGGCCATGTGCTGGCAAAAGGCGACCCCGACACGATAATGAAGACCCCCGAACTCACCGAGATCTATTTCGGTGGCGGTGTCGTGCACGCGTGAAAGGGCTCGGCAACATGCTGCTCAATCTCAACAATCTCAGTTCGGGCTACGGAAAGCAGGAGGCCGTTCGCGACGTAAGCTTTGGCGTCGGTGCCGGCGAAATCGTCGCCATGCTCGGTCACAACGGAGCCGGCAAGACCACGACCCTAAAGTCCATAATCGGCCTCAAACACCACTGGCGAGGCGATATCCAGTTCGACGGCATTCCGATCGGCGCGCTACCATTGTCTGAGCGGGTGGAGCGCGGCCTCCGCCTGCTGCCGGAGGGCCGCGGGATATTCCATACTATGACGGTGGAGGAGAACGTCCACGTCATTGCCGAGAGTTGCGGCGGCTACGACAAAGGGGCCTTCGGGTGGGACGATATTGTCGCCTTGTTCCCGATTCTGAAGGAGAAGCGTAACCAACCCGCCGGCCAGATGAGCGGTGGCCAGCAGCAGATGCTCGCCGTCTCCCTGTGCCTCCTCGGAAATCCGCGCTGCATCCTTCTCGACGAGCCTTCAATCGGCTTGGCGCCGGCGGTGGTTGAAAGCATCTTTAATGTCGTCCGAGACCGTTGCCGCGCAGGCGGCATCGGCGCGCTGATCGTCGAGCAGAACGTCAACGCCGTCCTCGCGATCGCCGATCGCGTTGTGGTGTTAAACAATGGTTCCATTTCCCTCGACATTAGCGTTGATGAGTCGCACGACATTGATTTTTGGAAGTATTTCTAGGAGCGGACATGCAATTCGTGACGGTTGAAGGAGACCGCGGTGTTCTAGCGATCACGTTGAACCGACCGCCGGTGAACGCGATGACGATGCAGTTTTACGAGGAAGTATCACAGGCCTTCGAGACCGCCGGCTCCGACAAATCCGTTCGCTGCATCGTCCTTGCCAGCGCCTGCGAGAAGGCATTCTCCGCCGGCCTCGACTTGAAGGAATTCATCGCAACGAGCTCGGCCGACGCTGATCAGGCGCGATCCGACGTGGTGGCGCGGATGTTCAGCGCGGTGGAGAATACGCCGGTTCCGACGATCGTAGCAGTCGACGGCCCCGCTTTGGGCGCTGCTTGTGTCCTCACCTCGGTTTGCGACATCCGCATCGCGAGTCGGCGTGCCTCTTTCGGGTTGCCAGAGATTAACGTGGGGCGGTGCGGAGGCGGAGCACATTTCGGTCGGCATGTTCCGCCAGGCGTGCTCCGGCACATGTTCTTCACGGCCGAACGAATGAGTGCGGAGGATGCTTTCCGGTTGGGCTATGTCCAGAAACTGGTCGCCAACGAAGAGCTTATGGACGTCACGCGCGAGACGGCGCGACTCATCGCCGGCAAAAGCCCAGTCGCCCTTCGCCTCGGTAAGAAGGCGCTGAATGAATGTGAGGGTCTGCCGGTCGAGGAGGGATACCGTATCGAGCAGTCGTACAGCGCGCAGCTTTATCACAGCCCCGACGCGAAGGAAGCAGCGCGCGCCGTGCTGGAGCGTCGCGAGCCGGTGTTCTTGGACCCATGATCCGCGGGCGCACTGCCAGGGTCTTACAAATTCGTAGGGAGAAGGTCGTATGAAGCATCTACGGCGTCTTGAGCATGATTTCCTGGTGTTCGACATCCATCAGCATGCAGGCATGCGTCCGGACTCCGATGAGGCCGAACCTACGGTTTCTCTCGACCAGGACGTTGCGGCCAGGATCGCCTTCATGGATTTCTGGCGTATCGAACACGCCATGCTATTGCCGGCGTCAGGCTATTCTCGTCCGCACGGGATCGACGACACGAAGCGGCTCAACGATGCCCTTGCGGAATATCGCGACCGCAATCCGCAACGCTTTCTCGGCGCGGCCGGCGTCGTCTCGCCACGGGACGGAGACCTTGCCGTTGAAGAGGCGCGGCGCTGCATTGAGGAACTCGGAATGAAGGCGATGGTGTGGCATCACCGGTTCGACGGCAGCGTGATCAATCATGCTGGAATGCATCCGATTCTGCGGGAGCTCGCCCGCTACAACATCCCAGCAATGATTCACGTTATCAGCGACTCAAAGCTGGAGGCGCCGTGGCGCCTCGAAGTTTTAGCCGAAAAGCATCGGGACGTGACATTCGTGGCCCTCGACGCGTTTTCGTCGCCTGACCATGCGAGCTGGATGCAATTCATAGGCAAGCGCAACAGCAACATCGTCTTTGATACCGGCCTACTGACCTCGGCTGGCCACAGCCTGGACCGGTTCGTCGAGGAAGTAGGTGCGGATCGCCTGATCTTCGGAACAAACTTCTATTCATCCACATCGGTGTTCGAAACGCCATATGCGTTACATGAAGTACTTGCTCTTGATATATCCGATACCGCAAAGGCCGCGATCCTTGGTCAAAATGCGCGTAAGCTACTAAACGTGTGAGATAGCTGGGATCGGGTGATGTGCAAGGAATGGAGAACACCCAAGGCCTTGTTGCCTGGACCGATGGCTCACAGTTCCATAATCAAACAAAGCGGACGGACTTGGGGTGCCCAAGTTCAAGCACAGGTTTGACGTGATGAGCTGCGATGGCGGCACCAGTGGCACCTCATTGGTCCGCCCGCGAGCGCATTCTTGATCTCGCTGAAACGGCTGATCGCAGTCTCCGCCGAGGCCCGCTGAAGGGCAAGCGGATGTGCGATGTTGACCGGACCTCTCGACTCTGGTTAATTGTTGGTATGAGATTTCGATTTAGTATAAGGAACTTAACCCTTCGACTTAGCCGCCCGGCGCGCTGAGTGCGCCGGGCTTTTGAGGCTTATCAGTCGTATAGCGGCGCTATCCTGTCTCGAGAATCTCGACTGAGCGTCGCATTTATCTCAAGGGTTCTTCCATGTCCGATATGCCAATCTCAAAGTACCGTGCTTATGCTCCGATCGCATTACCTGACCGCCGCTGGCCGTCGCAGGTTCTCGATCGCGCGCCGATCTGGTGCTCCGTCGATCTGCGCGACGGCAACCAAGCACTAATCGAGCCGATGGGAGTCGATCGCAAGAGTCGCATGTTCAACCTGCTGGTGAAGATGGGATTTAAAGAGATTGAGGTCGCCTTTCCTTCCGCTTCGCAGACTGATTTCGATTTCGTTCGTTCGATCATCGACGAGGGCACGATCCCAGACGACGTCGCAATCCAAGTCCTCACCCAATGCCGGCCCGAGCTGATCGAGCGCACCTTCCAGGCAGTGAAGGGTGCTAAGAACGTCATTCTGCATTTCTACAACTCGACCTCGACGCTACAGCGTGATGTCGTGTTCCGATCCGATCGCAAAGGTACGACTAAGATCGCAGTGGACGCCGCTACCCAGATCAAGGCGCTCGCCGAGGAAGCACCCGAGACGAACTTCACCTTTGAATATTCGCCCGAGAGCTTTACCGGCACCGAACTCGACTACGCCTTGGAGATCTGCGAAGCGGTTAAGGCGGTGATCCGGCCGACTCCTCAAAGGAAGCTCATCCTGAATCTCCCTGCGACCGTCGAGATGGCGACTCCCAACGTCTATGCCGACCAGTTCGAATGGTTCGGGCGCAATATCTCCGATCGTGACAGCGTGCTTCTGTCGATTCACCCCCATAATGATCGTGGCACTGCGGTAGCAGCGGCCGAGCTGGCATTGATGGCCGGTGCAGATCGGGTTGAAGGCACCTTGTTCGGCAACGGCGAAAGGACCGGTAACGTCGACCTCGTCACGATGGCCCTTAATCTATTCACGCAGGGCATTGATCCTGAGCTCGATCTGCACAATGTTAAAGAGATCCGGAGCGTTGCGGAGTATTGCACTCAGCTACCGGTTCACGAACGGCATCCCTATGTCGGGGATCTGGTTTACACCGCCTTTTCCGGATCCCATCAGGATGCGATCAAAAAGGGGTTCGAGGCGCAACAGAAGCGTAACGACCCTCTGTTCCAGGTTCCTTATTTGCCCATCGATCCCAAAGACGTCGGCCGCGATTATGAGGCCGTCATTCGGATCAACTCTCAATCGGGCAAAGGTGGAATTGCCTATATCCTGCAGGCTGATCATGGCCTTGACCTGCCTCGCTCCCTGCAGATTGAGTTCTCCAAAATTGCCCAGGGACAGATGGACGAAGACGGCAAGGAGCTGACTGGTACTGCCCTTTGGACGCTGTTCAGCGAGACCTATCTCCTCAACGACGCACCGCTGGAGCTGATTTCTCACAAGAGCTTCCCGGCGGCTCATGGCACACACACGCTGGCTGCCGAGCTCAAGCAGCAAAACGGCCTGGTTCGAAACATTGAGGGCGTCGGCAACGGCCCCATTGACGCGTTTGTCAATGCTTTGCAGGATGCCTACGGAGTTGATTTCTCGCTACTTGACTATCACGAACACGCCGTCGGGCGCGGCGCTAATGCAATGGCAGCCTGTTATGTTCAGCTCCAAGACGCTGACGGTCGGAGCATTCACGGTGTTGGAATCGACCCGAATATCGTTATGGCCTCGCTCAAGGCTGTTCTGAGCGGTGTGCAAAGGATGATGGGAGATCCCGCCCGATAAGAACGCACTACGGATCCTCTGGGAGTAGATAGCAGTCCACTCTTTGGCAGAGTGGGGATGATGAACCACTCACGCTGGAGACAAGCCGATGTCCGTCGAGGCTCGGTTTGAGCAGACCGCGATCCGCACTGAGTTTGCGCAATCTTCCTCTCAATGGAACTCAGTCGCTCAGTTTGACTGGTCACTTCCCTGTCCCACGGGGCGGGGGAGACGACGCCGAAGCGCAGCGTGCGTGGTGGCGACGCGGCCGGCCTGCTGATGCGGTTTGCTCATCTGCGGGAGAAAGCGCAGACTCGAACCGGACAAATGTTCCTGATAATCCCTGTTCAGGAGGCGGGCCTTGATGGGTTTTCTGGATCCATCGTGTGCCGGAGAGCGAGAGGATCGAGAGCTAAGTTGTCGATCCCGCCTCGATCGCCGTCTCCCGCCGCTGCCGCCGGGCCAAGACTGACAAGATCGATGGTGGGGCTCTGGTAGGCGCGCTGCTGCCGTGCCGGGGGCGGGTCTCGTTGTGCGTCAGCCCCAACTCGATCTTGGCGGTTTCGAATGCACCCTCAATTGCCCAGAGTATTCGGCTTCATCCAAGTCTCCGCGACATAGCCGCTTCAACGTGGACGCCCAAGCCCGCCTATTTAGTGTGACGGTGGACCTGTTAGCCTACAGGCCAGTCAACCAAATTTATCTGAGGTTAAATTCATTGTAATCAATAAGGCTACGACACAATTGCCAAGCATGAAGGCACCTTCCTCGGCTGCAAATTAGATAGATATGTCGGAACCCTTGCATCATCGATCTACGATCAGAATAGGGTCGACTGAAATTGCACTTTTTAGTTCGCGAAGCGCGAACGTCGATCGCGAATGGCGAATGCCTGGGATCCGGTAAAGGCTCTCGCGCAGGAAGCGCTCGTAGTGGCTCGTGTCGGCCACCGCTACCTTGACGAGGTAGTCGTAATCGCCGGTAACCAGATGAGCCTCGGTCACTTCCGGGATGCTTGCAAGGGCAGCGCCAAACTGTTCAAGTGCATTCTCATCATGCCTATTGAGGGTAATTTCAACAAAGACGATGTTTGAAGCCCCAATTGATCGTTGATCAAGGACTGCCACGTAGCCTTTGATAGTTCCGCTGGCCTCAAGACGTTTCACACGCGTCCAGCATGGGGATTGCGAAAGGCCAACACGCTCAGCGAGTTCGGCCGTTGTAAGTCGGCCATTTTCCATCAGAGCGGAGAGAATTTTGCGATCCAGTTGGTCAAGCTGCGCCACATCCGGCCCACTTCGTCGATCAGAATTCCTATTCTGCTTCATAGCTGATTTCCCGAATTATATGCCGAAAAAAGTCCGTTTCATAGATAGAACAGGAAGAAATCTTGGTCAACAAGGGCTAGTCTTGATGGTGACAGTAATGAATATCATCAGGAGAGATGCATGTTGACGGAGCCAAGGCGCGAGATTGTTGTCGAAGCGATCCTCAACGATCCTTACGATGGAGCGATACGTCTGCTTGGGGATGCCCAGCGGTTTGGCTTTGAGATTTGCAGCCTTGCACTTGCGATCGCCGAGGATGGGGCTGCTTCGGTAAACCTTACTCTCAAGGTTCCCAGTACCTTCGACGCACAACTTGTCGCAAATCGTTTATCCCGTCATCCGGTCGTGCACTACGTAAATGCTCAAATGATTACGGATACGCAAGGCCATAGGCAGTCGTTTGTAGCGGCATGAAAACTCTTAGATAGTGAGCCAATGTCTGATTACAAAGCTCTCAACCTGCTTGTCCCGGAACCGGAAGTTCGCCCGGGCGGGATGCCTGATTTCTCGAACGTCAAGATCCCCAAGGCGGGTGCAGTTCCAAGACCTGAGATCGATGTTGATCCGGAAATGATCCGCGAACTGGCCTTCTCGATCATCCGCGTCCTCAATCGCAATGGCGAGGCTGTCGGGCCCTGGGCCGGCCTTCTCAGCGATGAGGAACTGATCGAGGGTATGCGTCACATGATGACGCTGCGTACTTTTGATGCCCGCATGCTGATCGCCCAACGGCAGGGCAAGACCTCATTTTACATGCAGCATCTTGGCGAAGAGGCCATCAGCTGCGCCTTCCGGAAGGCGCTCTCACAGGGCGACATGAACTTCCCGACCTATCGCCAGGCCGGTTTGCTGGTTGCCGGGGGCTATTCTCTGGTCGACATGATGTGCCAAGTCTACTCGAACTCACGCGATCCCATGAAGGGTCGACAGCTTCCTGTCTTCTATTCGTCCAAGGAGCATGGCTTCTTCACCATTTCCGGCAATCTCGCCACCCAGTACATCCAGGCGGTGGGCTGGGCAATGGCGTCAGCGATTTGTAATGACACGAAGATCGCCGCAGCGTGGATTGGCGACGGCTCGACGGCGGAATCGGACTTTCACGCGGCCCTCGTCTTTGCCTCCACGTACAAAGCGCCCGTCGTCCTCAACATCGTCAACAATCAATGGGCGATCTCCACCTTCCAGGGCATTGCCCGGGGCGGGTCGGGCACGTTCGCCGCGCGGGGCTTGGGCTTTGGCATTCCGGCTCTTCGCGTTGACGGCAACGATTATCTTGCGGTCTATGCCGTGGCCAAATGGGCCATCGAACGGGCGCGCCGGAATCTCGGCCCGACGCTGGTCGAGTACGTCACCTATCGTGTCGGTGGGCACTCAACCTCTGACGATCCTTCGGCTTACCGTCCCAAGACCGAATCCGACGCTTGGCCGCTCGGAGACCCGATCATCCGCCTGAAGAACCATCTGATCGCCCGTGGTGTCTGGAGCGAGGAGCGGCACAAGCAGGCCGAGGCCGAGATCCTCGATACGGTGATCGCCGCTCAGAAGGAGGCAGAGAGCTTCGGTACTCTCCATGCCGGTCCGAAGCCTTCCGCGCGTGACATCTTCGAGGGCGTTTACGCCGAGATGCCGCCGCATCTGCGCCGGCAGCGCCAGCAGGCGGGAGTCTGAACCATGCCGCGCATGACGATGATCGAGGCCGTTCGCGACGCAATGGACGTGATGATGGAGCGCGAGAAGCGCGTGGTGGTCTTTGGCGAGGACGTCGGCTACTTCGGTGGCGTCTTCCGCGCCACTGCGGGCCTTCAGCAGAGGTACGGGAAGACCCGCTGTTTTGATAGTCCGATCAGCGAGCTTGGGATTGTCGGTACAGCTGTTGGCATGGCCGCCTATGGCTTGTGGCCCTGCGTCGAGATTCAGTTCGCCGATTACATGTACCCGGCCTATGACCAGATCGTGTCCGAAGCGGCTCGAATGCGCTATCGGTCAGCCGGGGAGTTTACATGTCCTCTTGTAATTAGGATGCCTACGGGCGGCGGCATCTTCGGCGCTCAGACGCACAGCCAGAGTCCGGAGGCGCTGTTCACCCATGTGTCGGGCTTGAAGACCGTCGTGCCGTCGAGCCCCTATGACGCCAAGGGCCTCCTGATCGCCGCCATCGAGGATCCAGATCCCGTGATCTTCCTGGAGCCGAAGCGCCTCTACAACGGTCCATTCGATGGCCATCACGATCGCCCCATTACCCCGTGGTCCAAGCACGATCTCGGTGAAGTGCCGAACGGCCATTACAGCCTGCCGCTCGGCAAGGCATCGGTCGTGCGCCAGGGCGACGCGGTAACCGTGCTGGCTTATGGCACGATGGTATATGTCGCCCAGGCTGCTGCGGCGGAAACCGGGATCGACGCGGAGATCATCGACCTGCGCACGCTCATTCCTCTCGACATGGAAACGATCATGGCCTCGGTCAAGAAAACGGGACGCTGCGTGGTGGTCCACGAGGCTACTCTCACATCCGGTTTCGGAGCCGAGCTGATCTCTCTCGTGCAGGAAGCCTGCTTCTTTCACCTTGAGGTTCCGATCGCGCGCGTGACCGGGTGGGACACGCCCTATCCCCATGCGCAGGAATGGGACTACTTCCCCGGGCCGGCTCGCGTTGGCCGTGCCCTCCTCGAGACGATGGAGGCCTGACATGGGCGATCATGTGATCAAGATGCCCGATGTCGGCGAGGGCATTGCCGAAGCCGAGCTGGTGGAATGGCATGTGAAGGTCGGCGACCTGGTGCGGGAGGACGCCCTGCTGGCCGCCGTCATGACCGACAAGGCAACCGTCGAGATTCCCTCGCCGGTCAACGGCGAGATCCTGTGGCTGGGAGCCGAGATCGGCGATGTCGTGCCGATCGGCTCGCCGCTGATCCGCCTGAAGGTCGAGGGAGAAGGCAACGTCTCCCCCGTCCATCAGGGTCGGGATGCACCCGAGCCTCCCGTACGGACCGGGGAGATCGAGGCGCAGGCCGACGGAGCAGTCAAGGTTCCTGATGCCATCGTGGAGAGACAGGCCAAGGACGCACCGCCTCAGCCGGCGCCTCCGAAGCCGCAGGCGCCTGCCGCGAGGATACATCGCCCTGTGGGAATGCGCTCCGAAAGAGAGAAGCCGATTGCTTCCCCGGCCGTTCGGCTGAGAGCGCGCGAAGCCGGAATCGATCTTCGACAGGTTCCTGGCTCCGGTCCTGTGGGCCGCGTCACGCACGAAGATCTCGACGCCTTCCTCACCCATGGCCACCAGAGCGCCAAGGCGCTGGGACTCTCCGAGAACACATCGGTCGAGCACATCAAGGTTGTCGGACTTCGCCGCAAAATCGCCGAGAAGATGGCGCTGTCCAAATCCCGCATCCCTCACATCACCTACGTGGAAGAGGTCGACGTGACGGCCCTTGAGGATCTGAGAGCATCCCTGAACGCCAACAAGCGCCCCGACCGGCCGAAACTGACCCTTCTGCCATTCCTGATGCGCGCCATGGCGAAGGCCATCGCCGAGCAGCCGCACCTGAATGCCATTTACGAGGACGATGCAGGGGTCATTCACCAGCACGGGGGCGTGCATATCGGCATCGCCACGCAGACGGGAACGGGTCTCGTGGTTCCGGTTGTGAAGCACGCGGAGGCGCGCGACCTTTGGAACTGTGCCGCCGAGCTGAACCGCCTCGCGGAGGCTGCGAAAGCCGGCGTGGCCACCCGGGACGAGCTGACAGGCTCGACCATCACCATCACGTCGCTCGGCGCCATGGGAGGCGTTGCGACGACGCCGGTGATCAACTACCCGGAAGTGGCCATCGTCGGCGTCAACAAGATCATGGTGCGGCCTGTCTGGGACGGAACGGCCTTCGTGCCTCGCAAGATGATGAATCTTTCTTCCAGCTTCGATCACCGGGTGATCGACGGCTGGGACGCCGCGGTCTTCGTACAACGCATCAAAGCGCTTCTGGAAACCCCTGCGCTGATCTTTGTTGAGAGCTAATGCGATGAAGGACATCACCTGTAAGCTTCTCGTGATCGGCGCGGGACCGGGCGGCTATGTCTGCGCCATTCGGGCCGGACAGCTTGGCGTCGACACGGTCATCGTCGAAGCAAGGAGGCCCGGAGGCACATGCCTCAATATCGGCTGCATTCCCTCCAAGGCCCTCATCCATGCGGCCGAGGAGTACGAGCGCACCGCCCATATAGCAGCCGGGCAGACACCCTTGGGCATATCCGTCTCCGCGCCGACGATCGACCTGTCGCAAACGGCCGCCTGGAAGGACGGCATCGTGGGACGCCTGACCGGCGGCGTCGCGGGCCTTCTCAAGAAAGCCAAGGTAAAAACCGTTCACGGCTGGGCCAAGTTCCAGGACGGCAAAACAGTCGAAGTCGAAACGGAAACGGGCCTCCAGGTCATCAGGGCCGAGAACGTGGTCATTGCCGCAGGTTCGGCGCCCGTCGAACTGCCCATGCTGCCGTTCGGTGGCTCGGTCATCTCCTCGACGGAGGCCCTGTCCTTGACCCAAGTTCCCGGCAGGCTCGTGGTGGTGGGAGCGGGCTATATCGGCCTCGAACTGGGAACGGCGTTTGCCAAGCTCGGTGCGCGTGTGACCATCGTCGAAGCCCTGCCACGGATCCTGCCGCTCTATGACGCGGACCTGACCCAGCCTGTCGCCAAGCGCCTGAAGGAGCTCAAGATCGAGGTCATCACAGGCGCGAAAGCCAAGGGGCTGGTCTCCTCGGGCGAGCTTGTGGTGGAGGACCGGGCCGGCAAGGAGAGACGTCTTCCGGCCGATAAAATCCTCGTCACCGTCGGCCGGCAGCCCGCCACGACGGGCTGGGGTCTTGAAGAGCTTGTCCTCGACATGGACGGACGCTTCATCCGGATCGGCGAACGGTGCGAGACCTCCATGCGCGGAATCTACGCCATCGGCGATGTGACGGGTGAGCCCATGCTCGCCCATCGGGCGATGGCGCAGGGCGAGATGGTGGCCGAGATCATCGCCGGTCACAGGAGAAGTTGGGACAAGCGAGCGATTCCGGCCGTGTGCTTTACCGATCCGGAGATCGTGTCGGTGGGGCTACTGCCAGAGGAGGCGCACCGGGCGGGCGGGGACGTCAAAGTGGGCCAGTTTCCGTTCACAGCCAACGGTCGGGCGATGACGAAGCTGGGAGAGCATGGCTTCGTGCGTATCATCGCCCGTGCTGACAATCACATTGTACTGGGCATCCAGGCGGTCGGGCAGGGCATATCCGAGCTATCTGCAGCCTTTGGCTTAGCTATCGAGATGGGTGCGCGCCTGGAAGATGTCGCCGGAACCATCCACGCGCATCCAACCCAAGGAGAAGGCTTCCAGGAGGCCGCCCTCAAGTCTCTTGGTCATGCCCTCCATGTATAGGAAGAGCGACTTGGCCAACCCTTCAGCCTCCCGTGTTCAATCATCTCAGAATTGCCAATCGTACAGCCGATTGGCAATTCTGAACTCGAACCAAACGCTATGAAGCCCTTTTCCCTGACCGACGACCAGATTGCCGTCCGCGACATGGCACTCGCCTTCGCGGCGGATAACCTCGCTCCCCATGCACTCGAATGGGACGAGAAAAAGCATTTTCCCGTGGACGTGATGCGGGAAGCCGCAAGCCTTGGCATGGCCGCGATCTATACCCGCGACGACGTGGGCGGATCGGGCATGACGCGGCTGGATGCTGCGCTCATCTTCGAGGCGCTCGCCACGGGATGTCCCGCCATTTCGGCGTTTCTCTCCATCCACAACATGGTCTGCTGGATGATCGACCGCTATGGGTCGGAGGAACAGCGCCAACGCTTCCTGCCATCCTTGTGCACGATGGAAACCATCGGCAGCTATTGCCTCACCGAGCCCGGCTCGGGCTCCGATGCGGCGGCGCTCAAGACCAAGGCCGTTCGCGACGGTGACCATTACATCGTCAACGGCGTGAAGCAGTTCATCTCGGGCGCTGGCACCTCCGACATCTACGTGACCATGGTGCGCACGGGCGAGGAAGGCCCGTCGGGCATCTCGACTCTCGTGATCGAGAAGGACATGCCTGGCGTCTCCTTCGGCGCTCAGGAAAAGAAGATGGGTTGGAACGCGCAGCCCACCGCCGCCGTGATCTTCGAGGACGTGCGCGTGCCTGTCGCCAACCGCCTGTCGGATGAGGGCATGGGCTTCAAGATCGCCATGTCGGGCCTCGATGGCGGGCGCCTCAATATCGGCGCATGCTCGCTCGGCGGCGCGCAATCCGCGCTCGACAAGGCACTCGCCTACACCAACGACCGGAAGGCCTTCGGCAAGCGCATCGCCGACTTCCAGGCGTTGCAGTTCAAGCTCGCCGACATGGCAACGGAACTCGAATGCGCGCGCACGTTCCTGTGGCGCGCGGCTTCCGCGCTCGACGCCAAGGCGCTCGATGCCACGAAGCTCTGCGCCATGGCCAAGCGCATCGCGACCGACACCGGCTTCGAGGTGGCGAACGAAGCCCTCCAGCTCCACGGCGGCTACGGCTATCTTGCCGATTACGGCATCGAGAAGATCGTGCGTGACTTACGCGTGCATCAGATCCTGGAGGGCACCAACGAGATCATGCGCCTCATCGTGGCGCGCGATCTGGTGGGACGCGGCAACCGATAATCAAGATTGGCGGATAGTCGGTTCGCGCTGTCCGCCAGCTTCTCTCACGGCACACAAACAACAAGTGATACGCAGCGGAGGAACCATGACCAACATCGCCTTCATCGGCCTCGGGAACATGGGCGGTCCGATGGCCGCCAATCTCGTCAAGGCCGGGCACTCCGTCACCGGCTTCGACCTTTCCCCCGCCTCCTGCGATCAGGCGCGTGCCAACGGCGTCAGCGTTGCCGGGTCCGCTGCCGACGCGGTGCGGGACGCGGAGGTCATCATCACCATGCTGCCCGCGGGCAAGCATGTCCTTGGCGTGTGGACCGGCATCCTGCCCTCCGTGAAGGAGGGCTCGCTTCTCATCGACTGCTCCACCATCGACGTGGAGAGCGCCCGCAAGGCGCATGAGTTGGCCCGCGATCAGGGAAGCAACCTCATGAGCCTCGATGCGCCGGTGTCCGGCGGCGTTGGCGGCGCGAAGGGCGCGACGCTCACCTTCATGGCGGGCGGTGCGAAGGAGGCCTTCGACCGGGCCGAGCCCATTCTCTCCAAGATGGGCAAGAAAGTCGTCCATTGCGGCGAGGCGGGTGCGGGCCAAGCGGCGAAGATCTGCAACAACATGATCCTGGGCATCTCCATGATCGGCGTGGCGGAAGCCTTCGTGCTCGGCGAAAAGCTCGGGCTCTCGCATCAGGCTCTGTTCGATGTCGCCTCCACCTCCTCCGGCCAGTGCTGGTCGCTCACCACCTACTGCCCCGTGCCGGGCCCGGTGCCGACCTCGCCCGCCAATAACGGCTACAAGCCGGGATTTGCCGCCGCCCTGATGCTCAAGGACCTGAAACTCGCGCAGGAGGCGGCGCTCGCCTCCGGCGCCTCGACCCCGCTCGGCGCGGAAGCCGCCCAGCTCTATGCCCTCTTCAACGGCGCGGGACACGACGGCGACGACTTCTCCGGCATCATCAACTTCCTGCGCCGGCAGGGGAGGAACTGATGGCTTTTGAAACGATCATCGTCAAAACGCGCGGCAAGGTGGGGCTCATCACCCTCAACCGGCCCCAGGCCCTGAACGCCCTCAACTCGGCCCTGCTGGGCGAGGTGAACCGGGCCCTCGACGCGTTCGAGGCGGATCCGAACGTCGGCTGCATCGTGATCACCGGCTCCGAAAAGGCCTTCGCGGCCGGCGCCGACATCAAGGAGATGTCGGGCCTCGGCTATCCGCAGACCTACATGGACGACTTCTTCGTCGGCTGGGACCGGGTCGCCAACCGGCGCAAGCCCATGATCGCCGCGGTGGCGGGCTTCGCCCTCGGGGGCGGCTGCGAGTTCGCCATGATGTGCGACTTCATCATCGCGGCCGACACGGCCAGGTTCGGCCAGCCCGAGATCAAGCTCGGCGTAATGCCCGGCATGGGCGGCACCCAGCGCCTGACCCGCCTGATCGGCCGGGCCAAGGCCATGGAGATGTGCCTCACGGGCCGCATGATGGGAGCCGAGGAGGCGGAGCGCTCCGGCCTCGTGGCCCGCGTGGTGCCGGCGGCGGACCTGCTGACGGAGGCGCTCAAGACTGCCGAGACCATCGCCTCCATGTCGCTGCCCATCGCCATGATGACGAAGGAAACCATCAACCGCGCCGACGAGCTGACCCTCTCCGAGGGCATCCGCTTCGAGCGGCGCGTGTTCCACGCCATGTTCGCCACCGCGGACCAGAAGGAAGGCATGGCCGCCTTCGTGGAGAAGCGCGCGGCCGAGTTCAAAGACCAGTGAGGACGGACGAATGAAGCTTCTTGTGTGCGTGAAGCGAGTTGTTGACTACAACGTGAAGATCCGTGTGAAGCCGGACGGATCGGGGGTCGAGCTCGCCAACGTCAAGATGTCGATGAACCCCTTCGACGAGATCGCCGTCGAGGAGGCCGTGCGCCTGAAGGAAGCCGGCAAGGCCACCGAGATCGTCGCCGTCTCCATCGGCCCGGCCCAGGCCGCCGAGACCATCCGCACCGCACTCGCCATGGGCGCCGACCGCGGCATCCTGGTCAAGACGGATGCGACCGTCGAGCCGCTCGCCGTCGCCAAGATCCTCGCCAAGGTGGTCGAGCAGGAGAAGCCCGATCTCGTCATCCTGGGCAAGCAGGCCATCGACGACGACGCCAACCAGACCGGCCAGATGCTCGCCGCGCTGCTCGGCTGGCCGCAGGGCACCTTCGCCTACAAGGTCTCGTTGAGCGAGGGATCCGTCGACGTCACCCGCGAGGTCGACGGCGGCCTGCAGACGGTGGGCCTCAAGCTGCCCGCCATCGTGACCACGGACCTGCGCCTCAACGAGCCGCGCTACGCGTCGCTCCCCAACATTATGAAGGCTAAGAAGAAGCCGCTCGACGAAACGAGCCCTGAGACCCTCGGCGTCGACGTGAGCCCGCGCCTGAAGGTGCTCAAGACCGCCGAGCCCGGCGGCCGCAAGGCGGGCGTCAAGGTCGGCTCCGTGGCCGAACTGGTGCAGAAGCTGAAGATCGAAGCCGGCGTGCTCTAAGGGAGAACGAAGACAATGACCACATTGCTGATTGCCGAGCACGACAACGCGCACCTGAAGGACGCCACCCACAAGGCGCTCTCCGCCGCCAAGGCCCTGGGCGCTCCCGTGCACGTGCTGGTGGCCGGCTCCAACGCCCGCGCCGCTGCGGAGGCCGCCTCCAAGCTCGAAGGCGTCGAGAAGGTGCTGCTCGCAGACAGCCCGGCCTACGAGCACCAGCTCGCCGAGCCGACCGCGGCGCTCATCGTGTCGCTCGCGGGCTCCTACGACGCCCTGGTGGCGCCCGCCACCACCACCGGCAAGAACGTGATGCCGCGCGTGGCCGCCCTGCTCGACGTGATGCAGGTCTCCGACATCATCAAGGTCGTGTCGCCCGACACCTTCGAGCGCCCGATTTATGCGGGCAATGCCATCCAGACCGTGCAGGCCACCGACGCCAAGAAGGTGATCACCGTGCGCACGGCGGCCTTCCCGGCGGCTGGCGAGGGTGGCTCCGCTCAGGTCGAGACCGTCGGCGCAGCCGAGGATCCGGGCGTGTCGAGCTTCAAGGGCGAGGAGATCGCGCAAAGCGACCGGCCGGAGCTGACCTCCGCCCGGATCATCATCTCGGGCGGCCGCTCGCTGGGCTCGGCCGAGAACTTCACCAAGTACATCGAGCCGATCGCCGACAAGCTGGGCGCGGCGATGGGCGCGTCACGCGCCGCGGTGGATGCGGGCTATGCGCCCAACGACTGGCAGGTCGGCCAGACCGGCAAGGTGGTGGCGCCGGACCTGTATATTGCCGTGGGCATCTCGGGCGCCATTCAGCACCTGGCGGGCATGAAGGACTCCAAGGTGATCGTAGCGATCAACAAGGACGAGGAGGCGCCGATCTTCCAGGTCGCCGATTACGGCCTCGTCGGCGACCTCTTCGAAGTCTTGCCAGAGCTCAACAACGCTCTTTCCAGTCCATCAGCGTAAGGTCGCCACGTTCATGAGAACTGTTTTGGAACGTCTTGAAGAGCGGCGTGACCAGGCTCGGCTCGGCGGCGGCGAAAAGCGCATCGAGGCGCAGCATGCCCGAGGCAAGCTGACTGCCCGCGAGCGTATCGAGCTCCTGCTCGACAAAGGCTCGTTCGAGGAGTTCGACATGTTCGTCGAGCATCGCTCCAACGATTTCGGTATGGAGAAGGTGAAGATCCCCGGCGACGGGGTCGTCACCGGCTGGGGCACAGTCAACGGCCGCACGGTCTTCGTCTTCGCCAAGGACTTCACGGTGTTCGGCGGCTCGCTCTCCGAGGCGCACGCCCAGAAGATCACCAAGATCCAGGACATGGCGCTGAAGATGCGCGCCCCCATCGTCGGCCTGTTCGACGCGGGCGGCGCGCGTATTCAGGAGGGCGTGGCGGCGCTCGGCGGCTATGGCGAGGTGTTCAAGCGCAACGTGATCGCCTCCGGGGTGATCCCGCAGATCTCGGTCATCATGGGCCCTTGTGCGGGCGGCGACGTCTATTCGCCAGCCATGACCGACTTCATCTTCATGGTGCGCGACCGCTCCTACATGTTCGTCACCGGCCCCGACGTGGTGAAGACCGTCACCAACGAGACCGTCACCGCCGAGGAGCTCGGCGGCGCCAAGGTGCACACCACTAAGTCGTCGGTGGCCGACGGCGCCTATGACAACGACGTCGAGGCGCTGCTGCAGGTGCGCCGCCTCATCGATTTCCTGCCCGCCAACAACCTCGACGGGGCGCCGGAGATCCCGAGCTTCGACGATCCGAACCGTGGAGACGACAGCCTCGACACCCTGATCCCTGACAACCCGAACAAGCCCTACGACATGAAGGAGCTGATCCTGAAGGTGGTCGACGAGGGCGACTTCTTCGAGATCCAGGAGGCCTATGCGAAGAACATCATCACCGGCTTCGGGCGCATCGAGGGCCGCACGGTGGGCTTTGTCGCCAACCAGCCGATGGTGCTGGCCGGCGTGCTCGACGCGGACGCCTCGCGCAAGGCGGCGCGCTTCGTGCGCTTCTGCGACGCCTTCAGCATCCCGATCGTCACCTTCGAGGACGTGCCGGGCTTCCTGCCGGGCACGGCGCAGGAATATGGCGGGTTGATCAAGCACGGCGCGAAGCTGCTGTTTGCCTATGCGCAGGCCACGGTGCCGCTGGTGACGGTGATCACGCGAAAAGCCTTCGGCGGCGCCTATGACGTGATGGCGTCCAAGCATATCGGCGGCGACGTGAACTATGCCTGGCCGACGGCGCAGATTGCGGTGATGGGGGCGAAAGGCGCGGTGGAGATCATCTTCCGCCAGGATCTCGGCGATGCGGCCAAGATCGCGGCGCGCACCAAGGAATACGAGGACCGCTTCATGTCGCCGTTCGTGGCGGCGGAGCGCGGCTACATCGACGAGGTGATCATGCCCCATTCAACGCGGCGCCGGATCGCCCGGGCGCTGGCGATGCTCCGCCACAAGGAGACGGAGCGGCCTTGGAAGAAGCACGACAATATTCCGCTGTAGGGGAGGGGGCATGGCCACGGATTTACAGGCGGCTATCACCGACGAGCTTGAGGAACTTGCTCGGCTCCTCTCGGCGATCGGAGATCCCAATCTCAGTCAGCAGGATGCCGATAAGCTGACTGATCAAATGTCCCAACTGATTTGGGATGTCAGCGATCTTGGTCCACCGACGAGTCCAATCGTGCATTCCACCACGAAACGAGTTTAGTGATGTTCGACAAGATCCTGATTGCGAACCGGGGCGAGATTGCGTGCCGGGTCATCAAGACCGCCCGGCGCATGGGCATCAAGACGGTGGCCGTCTACTCCGACGCCGACCAGGACGCGCTCCACGTGGAGATGGCCGACGAGGCGGTCCATATCGGCCCGGCGGCTGCCGCCCAGTCCTACCTGGTGATCGAGAAGATCGTCGCAGCCTGCAAGGCCACCGGCGCCCAGGCGGTCCATCCCGGCTACGGCTTCCTGTCCGAGCGCGAGGCTTTTCCGAAGGCGCTGGCCGAGGCCGGCATCGTGTTCATCGGCCCGAATCCGGGCGCCATCGCCGCCATGGGCGACAAGATCGCGTCGAAGAAGGCGGCCGCCGCCGCGAAAGTCTCGACCGTGCCGGGCTATCTCGGCGTCATCGAGGGACCGGAGCAGGCGGTGCGGATCGCCGACGAGATCGGCTACCCGGTCATGATCAAGGCCTCCGCCGGCGGCGGCGGCAAGGGCATGCGCATCGCCACTTCCGCCGACGAGGTCGCCGAGGGCTTCGCCCGCGCCCGGTCGGAGGCGGCCTCGTCGTTTGGTGACGACCGCGTCTTCATCGAGAAGTTCATCACCGATCCGCGCCACATCGAGATCCAGGTGCTCGGCGACAAGCACGGCAACGTGATCTATCTCGGCGAGCGCGAATGCTCGATCCAGCGCCGCAACCAGAAGGTC
>Ga0182741_1000362_pt1 | contig 69996 bp, 68 predicted proteins | sample eDN5th37CBELigOP_FD_128874 | JGI IMG/M metagenome (GOLD analysis project Ga0182741, IMG submission 128874) | Enriched Organic Plus compost microbial communities from Emeryville, California, USA - eDNA 5th pass 37_C BE-Lig OP (version 2) (version 2) ...
ACGCAGCGCCCCGTAATCCAGCCAGTCAAGGCCAGCGAGAAAAGGCTCCTTGTCGAAATTCCAACGGAATCCGATAGCGGGGTTACGTGCATAGAGGTTTTCGAAACCATTGGCCGAGGAACCGTCAAGACGGTAGGAAAGGTCCAGTACATACCGCTTATCAAAGTCGTAGGAAGCCGCAAAGGCGAACGAAGCGGCCCGTTCATCGGTATAGTCATCCAGCAGTCCGCCGCCGCGGGAAAAGTATCCGTCAAATCCGATCGGCCCCTGCAATTGGTCGTTGGGGCTGCGTTCCTGCCGGGTAACGGAACTCTGGCGGCCTGCAATGCGGAATTCATTGAAAAAATTGACGAATAGATTATGCCGCTCAAGGAATGTCCGTGAATAATTAAGACTGTTCCGGTTATACAGCTGTGTGGTGCGGCCGTTGTAGGAATATACACGGGCAAACTGGTTGTTGGCAACGGCGGGGGTAAAAGTGTCCTCTGTTTTCGATTCAAATTCGTAGCTAACATTGGTACTGGCCCGGAGCCCCTTGATAAATTCGTAACTCGCTTCCAGGTTAGACCGGATCAACCGCGTGGCATTGTCGTTGTCAGTGCTCAATGCCGATGCATGGCTGCCCCCCGCCTGGTAAAACGATGGAGGCGGAAGCAGGGTCGAAGAAAGCCCGTTTTCTGCTATGCCGGTCTGCAGCATGCCAATACCATCGCCCACGCTCTGCTGTCCCAGTTGCCCGGTTACCGAGCCGATGATCTGAAAACGGCGGTCGGCAGGTTGGTATTCCATGCGCAGGTTGGCATTATAGCGGCTGAAACCCGTATTGCGGATAATGCCCTGATCGGAAAAATAACCGATATTGGCTTTGTAGTTGAACAGCTGGTCACCGCCGTCAATGGCCAGGTTATGGCTCTGGTTATAAATGGTCCGGTAGTAGTAATCCTGCCAATTGGTCGAATTGTTCCAGTACGCGTTGAGGCTGTCGGAGAGCATTGGCGAACCGGATACATCCCACAGATCCCAGAAATCCTGCGCATTTTCGTAAATCTGCTTCAATTTAAGCTGCCGTTCCAGGTTTCCCCCCAGTGTTTCACGTAATTTAGGCGGTGTTTTGATAAAGGAGTTGTGGGTATACCGCACCCGGGGGATCGGCGAATTGCCGCGTTTCGTCGTGATAATAATGACGCCATAAGCCGCCATCGAACCGTACAGTGACGTGGCTTGGGCATCTTTCAGGATCTCGATGTTGGCGATGTCTTCCTGTGGGATGAGAGACAGCGGACTGATACCGGGCCCCTGTTGCTGGAAACCATACTCCGTGGCACGGTCGGCATCCATCGGCACGCCATCAATCACATAAAGCGGCGATGTGGGCTGCAGGAACGATTGGTTGCCGCTGCCCGTCATGGAGATGGTCGAAAGACCGCGGATTTGGGTGGATCCCCGGAAACCGGGTGCACCGGTGTTCAGCTGTATGTTCATACCCGGCACCCGGCCCTGTAAGAGTTGTTCCACATTGGCCACTGGGATATCCTGTACCTTATCGCCGCCGATGCTGAAGGACGAACCCGTGCTTAACTCTTTTGAACGCTTTTGGTAGCCACGGATCACCACCTCTTCCAGTGCATTCGCATCCGGCGCCAACTGAATGCGCAGACTCTCCCGGTCGCTTCCTACCTTCCGCGATTGCTCCTGATAACCAATGATCCGGAATACCAGCGTGGAATTGGGAGGTACCGAAAACCGGAAGTTCCCGTTTTCATCGGTCGTACCCAGCGCCCGTAACGGACGCCCCACAAATACGGTGACACCGGGAAAAGGTTGACGGTTTTCGTCGACGACATTACCGGCAACGGTTACATTGGTCTGGCCATACGACCCCAACGCAACCAGCAACCCGGCAACTATCCCTATCAATCGTACGGTCTTCATAACGAAGGAATTGATTTTTAACTTATTCATCTTCAAACTTTGGTAGTTCGTTTCTAAAATGGAATACAATTTCCCAGTCGCCTGCCCGGTAGATGTTGAAATCCAATCCGAACGAGGCATACGTCAACCCACCGCTGAAACCACGTCGGGAATATTCGATGTCGATGCTGGCGCTGCCTCCGTTTTCATTGGTATACCGGGTGGCGATATTGACCAGTGGGATGGGGTAGGCTACATCGTACTGTACATACGATGCTGTTTTGACAAGATTGAAGCCGTGAACCAACTGGTCCCACTTGGTTTCATTGAATTCGTCGGGGTTCATGAATGTGCCGTCTGGGCGCATGAATTTGAGACGCAGGTTATGGCCATTTCCACCTTCAAACGGACGGATGTAAACCACCACGTCTTTGATGTTGTCATTGCTCTGCAGCGGACGGTTGGAGTTGGCACCGATGACATTGTCTAACCGTGGACGGATGTAGTCCTGCTTATCCGGATTGGCCGGATCGGTCGGGTCCGGTGCGGGTTCGCCCGTGTACGGATTGGTATCCGTAAATGGGTAATAGGGCCGTTCCCGCCAGGGGATGAGCTGGAAATCCCGAAGATAGACGGTTCCGCCGGTGTTGGATACTTTGAGATCGAAAAACCGGATATCCTGTACCAGGTTACTGCTATCTGTGGGCCGGGGTTCGATGAGTTCATTGGTGGAAGAGGCCCAGAGAATAAACTGTCCCGACTCGCGGACCTCAAACAGGGGGCGGTCTTCCAGGCGCCGTTTGGCTTCGATTGCTTCCAGCGATTGTTCGTAGCCATCGTACGCATCAATCCACACATAGGTGGGCCGGACCTGGAACAGATCCGTAACGGGCCGGCCATCGCCATACCGTGCATTGACAATTTCAAAGGTCAGCGGCAGCGATGAGTCGTCCGAGTTGAAGGTTCCCATCAGGTTGGTCCTGCCGATAATGGGTTCCAGTATCTGCGAACCGTAGTTGATGTTTTCACTCAGGTATTCCCGCTCTTCCGGCAGATCGAGTACTTTCTTGCAGCCCCCCGTAAGCAGTATGCTGAGCAGCAGGGCGATAACAACATTGATCTTTTGCATAGTGGCGTACACGTTTCTAATTAATTCTCTTCGTTATCCGGCGCATTCACGGTCCAGTCAGCAATCTGGAAATCGCTGCCGCTGCGCACCCGGGTGATATTCAATCGGTAAAATTTATAAGCGACCTCATTGCGGATCCGGAACACTTTCAGCTGGAACCGGTCTTCAAAAATCTGCCCCGACTTCGTATCCAGGGTCGTCCAGTTTTCCCCGTCCTGGGAACCCTGTAGGTTCCAGTCGATCGGGTCGCGCTGGGCGAGGTCATTTGCCGACGTAAGGGTATATGCCCCTGCCACCGCGGGTTCTTCCAGCTCAAACTGCAGCCAGACGCCGTTGAAATTGTTGAGGAAGAACTTGGTTTCCCGGTTCCCGTCAAATGCAAACTCGGCTGCTTCGATGGCAGTTGGTCCACCGGGGTTTTCCCGCGAGGTTGACCACGTTCCGCCGATCAGCTTAAACAGGTTGGGGGGTGGTGGTACATAGGTAAGCCGGCTGATGAAATCGCCGAATCCGAATACATGGTCGCTATTGACAACATGCACGAAACCGTTGTCCGTTTCAATGTTGATCGAGCCGGTATTTGTTGTAATCCAATTACGGCGGAACTGGCTACGCTTGGTATCGCTGAATTCGATGGTCGATGGACCGCCATCGCGGAAACCGGTGGATGTGGTACGTGCCAGTTTGGCGTGCATGGGATAATCATAGCGGATGGCCGTTAGGCTGATGCCGTCCTGCAGTAACATCGAATCTGTAGGATACTTGCCCCGTATGATGTATTGCGTAAGCATGGTATCCAGGTGGTTGTAATTGATGGTCGACAGGTATTCCGACGGTTTGTCTGCCAGAAACCGTACGTTGTTGAGGTTGGCTATGGCCAGTTGGAAACTTTCGTTGGTCAGCGCAAACAGGGTGATGTCACTATCGCGTAGGGTCGATGCCAGTTCCAGTCGGTCGATCACACTGATCAACGAGTCGTAAACGCCCGGTTGGCTTTTGAGGTACGCATAGGTGTCTCCCGCGAAATGTTTATCAATGGGTGCCGGATTGTAATAACCGCCGTCTTTGGCACAGGAGGTTACCAACAATCCCAGGAACACCCAATAACGAAAATCGGTCAGTTTCTTCATGGTTACGGGGTTATTGCCAGTATTCATTTTGAGTCAATTGCTTATTCTGGTCCAGCAACGTTTGGGCAACGGGCCAGTAAATGCCATTCCGGGCAATCAGCTGGCTGATCGTGGCATGATTAGGTCGGATGCGGTTGTAGCGCACCAGATCATACCATCGGTGACCTTCGCCCATCAGCTCGCGCTGGCGTTCCAGGAAAATGGCGTTGAGCAGGTCACCGTTTACTTCTTCGTTGTATGCATCCAGTCCGCGCCGTGTCCGTATGGCATTGAGGTTATCAATGGCACCCGAACGTTCGCCCAATACGGCTAATGCCTCCGCCCGCAGCAATGTGACGTCTTCCAACCGCGTGAATACGATGGCGCTGGTGAAAATCCGGAACGTAGGGTCGCTCACACCCCCCATGATGCATTTGATCTTGCTGAAGATCGGATACCTGCCGTTATAATTGGAAAAATAACGGTCGGATACCGGATTGCCCAGGGTGTCCAGGCTGAACCGCTCGTCGCCTCCCTCGTTGAAAATGTTAATGATTGAATCCTTGGGCAGGTAGATGTCGGGAATGCGTTTATTAACCACCGGTTCAGCCAGTGTCAGTTCTTCGATATGGCCTGTAAAGGAAGCATCCACGTGCCCCCAGTCAAAGGCAAAGCCGAACAGTTGATTGGTGTTCTTGTTAAAGAAAAAGCCATTGGCAGCGGTAAGATGATCGGTGGAAATGTAATCGTTGGTGGCCTTTTGGTAGTTGTCAATCACGAACTTGCTATAGTTGGCCACGGAAGGGTAGTCCCCTTGCCAGGCGGCCAGGTGTGCAAGTACCGCATAGGCTGTCAGCTTGCGTGCCAGTGCACCATCCCAGCGGCCGGTTGTTTCGTTGTAATAATTACCCTGCTGCTGTTCATCGCCTGCACTGTAGCGGTAGGGAAGGTCTGCCGCAGCGGCCAGCATTTCCTGTTCGGCCCAGGCCATTACCCGGTCTTGGTTTTCGCGGGGTTTGTTCTCGAAATTGCCGTCGTGGGAGGAAACAATGAGTGGCACATCGCCCCAGTTCCTGACCATGTAAAAATAGGCGAAAGCCCGCAGGAACCGGATTTGGGCGATATCCACCACCATGTTGTTTTCGGTGTATCGGAGGTCTTTCTCATGGACCTCGTGCACACGCTCCAGGAAGATGTTTGCTGAATTGATCACTGCATACCAACGTCGCCAATTAGAGAGGGCCTCCAGCGAGGGATAGGAAGCGGTAAGGTCATTGCTGATGATGGCACGGAGGTCCTGTCTCGTCGGACTGGTGAATTCACCGGCACGGACATCACCATAGAGCCAATGGGCATTGTAGTCAGCCAGCGCTGCACGTACAAGACCATAGGTGCCCATTACTGCGGCACGGGTGTCTTCCAGTGAATTCCACATGTTTTTTTCGCCCACCACGCGCGACGAGTCGACATCCAGCATCTTTTTACAGCTGCCGGTCAACGCGAGCAGCACGACCGCGATGCCCCAGGGCACCAGCCGTCTGATCAGTAGCTTGTTATTTATCGGTTTACTCATGATGTATCTTGATGCTTTCAGTGATTTACAAATTCATTCGGATGCCCAATGTGTAGGTCCGGGGGATAGGCAGGCCGTATCCCGTGTCGCGTCCCATGAAGTCGACTAGTTCCGGATCTCGCCCCGAGTAGGGGGTAAGTGTAAACAGGTTGTTGCCTGTACAATAGATGAAAAATCGTTCAATAGTGCCCGCTCGTTTGCTCAGCAGCTCGGTTAAGTCATAACCTAGTGACAGTGTCCGCAACTTAAGAAATGAGCCATTTTCCAGGAATAGGTCCTGCTCTGCACGGTAGGGAATTACATTACTCCAGGGGTTATAAATGGGATACCGATTGTAGTCGCCGTGTTTTTCCCAAAAAGTAATTTCCTTTACTGAATTGATTTCCACGGTACCTTCGCGGTTGATGAAATCAAAGCGGTTGGCCATATCGGCATTCAGTACATTACGACCTAAGTTAAAATAAAAATTAGCATCCAGTGTCCATTTGCCATAGCGGAACTGGTTCATAAAGCCCCCCGATACCTTTGGGAAAATGGAGCCCATGAGCACTCGATCGTTGTTGTCGATCGTATTGTCACCGTTGGTATCGACCCATCTCGGGTCACCGGCCCGCAGTGGAATGCCGTTATACCGCAAAGGTTGTCCATCGACCGTGGGTATTTCGGCATCCGACAGAAAAATGCCATCGTTTTGCAGTAACCAGAACCGGTCAACCCGCTCACCGACGCGAAACAGACGGTTATCGATAATCAGTTCGTTGCGCCCACCCGGTAAGGCCGTTAGTTTGTTTTGATTATAGTTAATGTTCAGCGAAGGCGTCCAGGAAAACTTTCCTGCTCCACCGCGGAATGCTTCAATCTGCACCAGCATTTCCACTCCCGTATTGTTAACCTCCATGCCGGCTTCGTAAGACTGGCGATAACCGAATTCGGCGTAGGAGGGGATTCCGAGAAGCTGATTTCTGTCGTACTTGGTATACCAATCCAGGTTGACCTGTACCCGTTCGTCGGCTAAGCCCAGGTCCAGGCCGATGTTTAGTTGATCGGTATACGACCAAGGAATTCCATACCCCGACCAACCGAAATCATAAGGCCGGGTCAATACCCCCATGCCGTTGTAGCCCGGTGTAATGAGGTTGCCCGTGTACCCTACCTGCGTGGAATAGGATGGGCCCTGCGAAAAATTATCAAATGCGTTCAGTCGGCCCATGCGTCCACCACTGGCACGCAGGTTGAATGTCGAAAAAACCGAACTTTCGGTCAATAGGTCATTCCGGATGTTCCAACCCAGAGACAGTACCGGGGTAAACAGCCACCGGCTGGTGGGTTGGGCGTTGGAAGAAGCGTCTGACCGCAGTAGAAGCGAAACCGTATATCGGTTGTCGAAATTATAGGATCCACGGCCGTAAAAAGATACGATGTTCTGTTTGGTGTAATCCAGGAATTTAAAAACCAATTCCCGGGGAAAAGCCGTTGGATTAAGGTAATTGCCGTTGTTGGGGTCAGATTCGAGTAGGTTGATTTTAATAAAATCGTTGATACCCTTATAGGCATATGCGTAGTTGTATTTGAACGCATCCCATTGCAGCACGCCGCCGCCTTCAACAAACAGTGTGTGTTTGCCACCTATATTGACATCGTAGGTTACATGATTGTCGAAAATAAGCCGTTGGTTGTAACCGTAATAGTTGGACGCAAAGCTGTTTTCTTCCATCAGCGTGCGTGGATAAAAGAGATCACGGTACCCTTCGTTGTAGTCCACTGCCACGCGGGAAGCGATTTTAACGCGGTTAAAGTCAAAAACCAGCTTGGCATGCCCCTCAACAATATTCGTCGCGTTGTTGTCAAAACTGTTGTCAAACTGTGTAAGGTATTGACGGTATATCTCGTCGTTTGGAGACAGCGGTGAGGAAGGATCGGGAATGTAGGACGCTGTGGCAAAACGGTCGCGCAATGACCGGTTGCGGTCACGCTGTACACGGTTTCCGCTGATCATGGCCGAGAATAGCAGCCACTTCATGGGTTTCATGTTGATGTTAAACAGCGCGCTGTATCGCTTCAATCCCGTTTCATCGGCTACCCCCTGATTCCGCAGATGCCCCGCCGCAAAGCGGAAATTCGCACGGTCACTTCCACCCGATATGTCGGCATTGGCCGAATACAGTAAGCCGGTCTGGTAATAGCTGTCTGTCCAGTTGGACGGACCATAATAAGACGTATTCAGGGAATCGCTTAGGTAAAGCGGATAACTGTCGTCTGCCGAATACCTGCCGGTAGCCGTATACCGGTCATAAAATTGCTTGCGGAATGCATTTTCATATGCGCCGTTGATGGTTGTTACGGTGGGCCGTTGGGCTACACCTGCATATACGTTGAAGCTGATTTTTCGTTGGGTTGTGGGCTGTTTGGTCGTGATTGCAATCACACCATTGGCACCCATTGGGCCGTATAACGCGATACTTGCCAGGTCCTTAAGCACCGTTACCGATGCAATATTATTCATGTCGATGTTACTCAGGAGATTGGTGGCCGGACCAATGCGGCTGAATTGGTATTGCTGGATGTCAAATGCGAACGGATGTTCGCCGATGAGTGGAATGCCATCCACAACTACCAATGGCTGCGACTGATAGATCTCTTTGTGAGACAGAATCGGCATCGGGAGCCCCCGGATATACATCTGCTGCACGCTTCCTGGTTCCCCGGTATTTTCCTGGACATACAGACCAGCAGCCTGGTCTTTTAGATACTGCTGGAGTGAAACCGCCGGGAAACGAGCAATTTCGTCAGGCGCAGTACTCATTGACCGTACGTTCACATCTGTGAAAATGGAATCCACTCTGCTGATTGTCAGTTCTTTGACCAACGTGGTGTCATTGACAAGACTGTCTTGCGGAACGGTCGTTCCCGCAGTATCCACTGGCTGATTATTCGTGCCGCCTTCCTGGAAATGGTGAATGGCAAATGTGGGGTACGTGAGGAATAACAGTGCACAACCTAATAAAATTATTGTGTTACGCATATAAATTGGTTTTTTCGATAATTATTATCTCTTAAGTTAATAAAAAGCAAACAAAATTCCTTTGCACACGGTAGCAGTGCATTTAAGAGCTTAAAGAAGTGACAGGATATTCCACACCAAGGGTGCTGTTAATCAAATGTACAGTCAATTATACAATGAAGCATCCCCTTCAGGAAACCTGAAACCGTACAACAACAGGAAGTCCGTTGCGATTTAAAATAATTGGCTAATTAAACGTAAACAAAATTTTCATAGTTCATAATTTCATCATTAAATTAGGTAGTTATTCATTTCTCAAAATCATGTGCAGCCACCTGAACCGATGGCAGTGTGTTTATTTGGTTTGTTACTGCTAAGGTACGAACAAAAACCGTTTTAGCAACTTTTTTTGAAATTTTTTTTGAACGTGGAAATTTACCGTTTCCCTATTGTTAAAATTTTGTAATTAATACGGGGAAAATGACGATTTTATGATTTCTGTCACTAATTTTGCGGCAATCTTAATAGAATGGGTAAAGGAAGAAAAAAAACCGCCGACGAGGTGGATGTTATTCTTATCGGCGCGGGTATCATGAGTGCCACACTGGGCACCTTAATCAACGAACTGCACCCCCGTGCAAGTATTGAAATCTTTGAACGGTTGGACGAGGTCGCCGCGGAAAGTTCCGATGCATGGAACAATGCGGGAACCGGACATTCGGCACTTTGTGAACTCAATTACACGCCGCAGCGGCCGGATGGGTCTGTCGATATTACGAAGGCCATCAAGATTGCCGAGTCATTTGAACAATCCAAGGAATTTTGGTCATACCTGGTTGCCAATGGATTGGTGGACCGCCCCGAAAGCTTCATCCGGAGTATTCCGCACATGAGTTTTGTGTTCGGCAAAGAAAATGTCGCTTTCCTCAAAAAGCGCTACGAGACTATGAAAGGACATCACCTCTTCCAGGGAATGGAATATACAGAGGATCATGTCCTGCTGAACGAATGGATCCCATTGATGATGGAAGGGCGCGACGAGAAGGAGCTGTTGGCGGCCACAAAAATCGACATCGGTACCGATGTTAATTTCGGCGCGTTGACCCGGGCCTTGTTTCGCCATCTGATGCAACAAGGGGGCGTGAAACTCCGGCTGGCACATGAGGTGCGCGATATCGAGCGTGCAGCCGATGGACGTTGGGAGGTAACGGTAAAAAACCTGACAACCGACCGGAAACGTACCGTGTCTGCCAAATTTGTCTTCATCGGCGCGGGCGGCGGGTCGCTGCTGCTGCTGGAAAAGTCGGGCATACCCGAGGCGAAAGGTTTCGGTGGGTTCCCGGTCAGCGGGCAATGGCTCAAGTGCACCAATCCCGCTGTCATCGCCCAGCACCACGCAAAGGTATACGGTAAAGCAGCTGTGGGATCGCCCCCCATGTCTGTGCCCCATCTGGATACCCGGGTCATTGACGGTAAGCTGGCCCTGCTGTTCGGCCCTTATGCGGGTTTTTCCACGAAATTTCTCAAAAATGGATCCTGGCTCGATCTGCCGGCATCTATTAAACTGAATAACATACGCCCGATGCTGGCGGCTGGCATGGATAACATTCCGTTGACCAAATACCTGATCAACCAGGTGCGTCAAAGCCCCGAAGACCGGCTGGCAGCGCTTAGGGAATACGTACCCACCGCACGCATGGAAGATTGGGAACTGGAAATTGCCGGACAGCGGGTTCAGGTAATTAAGAAAGATGAGAAACACGGCGGAATCCTCGAATTCGGTACCGAGGTAGTGAGCAGTGCCGATGGTTCCATCGCTGCATTGCTGGGCGCATCGCCCGGGGCATCCACGTCCGTTTCCATCATGGTCGGCCTGCTTGCCCGTTGCTTTCCCGAACGTGCCAAGACGAAACAATACCTGGACAAGCTGCGGGAGATGATTCCTTCTTTCAGCCGTTCCATCGCTGCTGACGAGCAATTGTGCCGGGAAACCCGCGAACGCTCGGCTGCCATCCTGAAACTTGAACCTACACTCGAGTCCGTTTGATGGCGGAGGCAGGTGCATGGGTGGCCGACTGGTTAACCGGATTCGGTAACGAACTCCTGAATACACCACTTCTGCACTGGATCGGCGTGATCTGCGGAGTAGTGCAGGTGTTGCTGGCCAAAGCCAATAAAGTACTGCTGTATCCGTTCGGAATCGCCAGCATCCTGATTACGCTCTATGTGCTTTACGACGCCGGACTATATGCCGAAATCCTGCTGAACCTGTATTACCTGACGATGAGTATTTACGGATGGGTCCATTGGGTAACGCGTCGGGACGAAATACCCGTAAAGGCAAGTTATTCGGGCAAAAGGGAATGGATTGCAACGATCGGCATCGTTGCCCTCGGCTTCCCCTTATTATATTATACATTGATCCACTTTACCGATTCAACCGTGCCGGCCTGGGATGCATGGGTAAGTGCCACGGCCTGGGCGGGCATGTGGCTGTTGGCCAAACGCAAGATTGAAAATTGGATATGGCTCAATGTCAGCAATGCGATAGCTATCCCACTGCTCGTTTATAAGAACCTTCATCTGTACGCTGCATTGACATTGTTTTTGTTTATTGTGGCTATTTTTGGGTATGTTGAATGGAAACGTATTATCCGCCGGGAACAGGTAAATTCATGATCGCACTAGAAATTGTACATCAGCTCAGTAATTTATCGGCCCGCGCTGAAGCGGATGGCCGGCTTGTGCAGGAGCAGTTGGATATCATCTACGACCAGCGCTGGTTTAAGCTCTTTGTGCCCCGGTGTTACGGTGGATTGGAATTGACGGCTCCCGAAGGAATACGGTTGGAAGAGGAACTGGCGTGGATAGATGGCAGCCTGGGATGGACGGTAACCCTGTGCGCGGGAGCCAACTTATTTGTGGGGTACATGCAACAGCCGACCGCACAAACCCTGTTCACCGACCGAACCGTCTGTCTCGGAGGGAGCGGTCACGCGTCGGGGATAGCCGTAGCGGAGCGCAACGGCTACCGGGTGTCCGGAAAGTGGCGTTATGCCACCGGAGCACCGCATCTGACCCATTTTACCGCCAACTGTGTCCTTGAGCGCGACGGCGCGGTGGTACTGGACGAAGCGGGGAATCCGCAAATCAAGTCGTTTTTCTTTGCGAAAGATGACGTACGGATTGTAGAAGATTGGCCCGCTTTCGGGTTGAAAGCCACCGCCAGCCACTCCTTTGAAGTGTCCGGCCTTTGGGTGGACGAAACCCATGCGTTTGCCATTGCTCCGGAGCAGGTTACCTTAAACCAGCTTATCTACCAATATCCTTTTTTGCAATTCGCTGAAGCAACGCTCGCGGCCAACACGTTGGGCATGTCACGTCATTTTGTGTCCTGCGCAAAGGACGTGCTGAAAGATCCGGTAGTTGACCTGGCAAAAGAGGTAACGGAGCGGTTGGCAAACGCAAGTGCTTCGTTTTATCAGGCGGTTGATGTGTCGTGGGATGAATTGAAGGAAAAAGGGCAACCGTCTTCAAGGACACTTCAGACGGTAAGTGATCGAAGCCGGGCATTGGTACGTCTTTGCCATGAACAAATAATGTTACTGTATCCGCATACCGGATTGACGGGTGCAGACGCCTCTACCGAAATAAACCGGATATGGCGAGATTTATTTACGGCCAGTCAGCACAGCCTCCTTCGTTAATCGGCCACACAGTCCACGGGTTCATAAACCACCGAAAAATCGCTTGTATCACGGGTGATTTGCCGGCCGGTAGTGGTATCCACCGACAGGGGTTTTTGCATCAATTTTCCGTCCTGAAGCACAAACACTACCCGTAGTGTGTCCTGCATGCCTTCCTGGGTAAATGTCCATACCAAGTCGAGCATGCCGTCTTTTTCCTTGCCCAGCACAGTTCCGCGCCTCGCGTCTTTTTCTGCGGGAATGACATTGTAGACACCGCTTACCGTTTCTTTGCGGATTGCCAATTGGATATAGGAAGAGTCCTGCCGCTGCGTTCCCTCCGTCCGGAGGAAGCAGTATTTCTGTTCCTGGTCTGTCATAAGCGGCTCTTCCGCATGCGAAAGGGTATCGCCGGTTGCCTGCGGTTCGCGTTGGTTACTGTTTTGACAGGAAAGCAACCCAGCTATGCAAAGTAGGCTGAGATGGAATCGTAGATTCATTAGAAATAATTTATCTTTAAAGGTCTAATGGAACCTGCACTTTCATTGCCTTTTGCGCCAGGCGCTGACATGGCAGGTTTCATTTGTTCCGTATTACTGTTCTGAATAGTAACAACTCATTCCCCACATTGTTTGTATCGCCGCAACGGCGCGGTATTGCATTTGGCATTTCATTGTGATGGCGCACAGGGCTTTCCGTCCTCTGTGCCGGACGGGCATCCAACTTTGCTTTTTTATTTAAGGCGATTATAATTGCATAAAAAAGCGACTTTATCTAAGTTTGTGATCGAGGAGCTGAATCATGGACGTAAAATCAATTTTATTGCGATACTGGCAGTTGGCAGCTGAATCTGAGGGGTGGTATCCGCCCTATGCGCCTGGCCGGAACGTAGAAGCTTCCTTTAATACGAACTGAGATGGTTGCTTTTGCCAACGCCAAAATCAATATCGGCCTGCAGGTGCTGAGCCGTCGTGAAGATGGATACCATAATCTCGAAACGATTTTTTATCCGGTGAACATCTATGACGTGCTGGAAGTCGTGGAAGCACCGGATACGCGCTTTATTCCATCCGGAATACCGATTCCAGGCGGTGGGCAGGACAATCTGTGTCTGCGGGCGTATAGGCTGCTTAGTGAATCCCACGATTTACCCCCGGTGCATATTTACCTGCACAAGACCATTCCCATCGGTGCCGGATTGGGGGGCGGCTCGGCCGATGCAGTGTTTCTCTTGAAATTACTGAACACGATGTTCGCGCTGGGACTCAGCGAATCGCAATTGACTGGCTATGCCCGCCAATTGGGGGCCGACTGCCCATTTTTCATCCGCAATACGCCCGTGCTGGCCACGGGGATCGGAGATGTCTTCGAAGCGGTCAGGGTGGATTTGTCGGAATACCACTTGGTGCTGGTCACGCCCCGCGTGCATGTTTCGACGGCAGCCGCCTATCGGGGGGTGACACCCGATCCGAAGGGCAGGCAATTGAAAACGGCTATCACTCATCCCGTGGCTACCTGGCGGGATACCATTGTGAACGACTTTGAAGTGGGCATCTTTGCCCTTCATCCAGAAATTGCAGCCGTTAAAAGAAAACTGTATGAAAACGGGGCCGTATTCGCTTCCATGAGCGGGAGCGGATCTTCGGTGTATGGGTTGTTTAGTAAGCCCGTGAAAATAGTTGATATGGAGAAAGATAACCAAGTGTTTTACGTAGGCGGAGAACGGTAATCATGGTCGACTTCCAAGCAGTGGTTTTACGGTCTGAAGAGCAGGGTGCGGCGATGTTGGGATGGGCCTACATCGAAGTGCCGCGGGAAATTGCCGAGCAACTGAAACCCGGTTACAAGCAGGGATACCGTGTGCGGGGGGAAATAGACGGGATCGTGTTTTCCGGGCTTTTCCTAATGCCTAAAGGAGAGGGCGATTACATCCTGCCCATCAACGGTGGGATGCGGAAGGTATTGAAAAAGGGAGTGGGGGATGTCCTGTCGCTCCGATTGGAAGAAGATAAGGATTTTGTGATCGAGATACCGGAAGACCTGGAGCTGTGTCTATTGGACGATGAAGCGGATCTGATGGGGAGATTCCTGGCATTGCCCAAATCGCACCGCAATTATTTCCTCAATTACATCCATGGGGCAAAGACGGAGCCGACACGCACCAAACGAATTGCCATGACGGTAGAGGCGATGGCGATGGGGCTTGACTTCGGTGCCATGATCCGGCTTGACAAAGCAAGGAGGAAACGGGATGAATAAACTTTTGAAAATGACGTTGATCGCATGGGTAGCGGTCGGCACAGCGATTGCATGTGCGCAGGAAGACGGTAAAAAATCGAATCATATGGAAACCTTGGAAATCGGGGATCAAGTGCCCCATTTTGTCCTCAAAGACCAAAATGGCCGGGATGTGGACATCGCGGATTACATGGGCAAAAAGAAATTGGTCATCTATTTCTATCCGAAAGACGAGAGCCCCGGTTGTACCAAACAAGCCTGTGCGATCCGTGATCATTTTACCGATTACACCGATGTGGGCGCTTTGGTAATCGGCATCAATTCAGGCAGCGTAGCGAGTCATAAGGCATTTGCAGAAAACCACGGCTTGCCTTTTATGTTACTCAGTGATCCCGGCAATCGCGTGTTGAAATTGTTCGGTGTGAAAAATGTACTGTTCCTTACCGGGCGTGAAACGTTTGTGGTGGGACTCGATGGAAAGATTGCGTTTAGATACCGGGCACTGATGAATGCCACCGCGCACAACGACAAGGTATTGGAATTTCTGAAAACAAGCGATGCCCGATAGGGGGTCCCCGATCGGGCATCGCATCGTTTTGGGATTACGGTTAATTAATGATCGTCGTGATCGTGATCCCCGTCTACGACATGCACTTCGACCTTAAGATCGAGATCGTTCTCTCCGCTGAACTTCGTATAGTTGGGATTGTTCCAGTCGGCATCGGTGATACTTGCTTTCACGCCGTTGTTTAAGTGACGCAGGATGACGTTAAACACAAACGAATCCGATGGCTTCAACACGTGCAGGTAACCCGTTACACCCACCCGCTTGTTGTCAGGGTCGGCGTATTGGTAGTCCAGCACACCTTCGGGAGCACCGAGGAAGAAAAGCTGGTGGATGTCGGACTCTTCCAGAAATTCCTGTTCGGCACCTTCCCGGCCCGCGAAATCGGTGGCGGTGAGTGTCAGGCGGTAGGTTTTTCCGGCGTCCAGGTGCAGGTGGGCACCCACGGGAGGGAGTCCATCCTCGTCAAACGTCACCGATACAACTTCGGGATCTTCCAGGTCGTGGGCATGGTCTCCGTGCCATTCAACTTCCGTAAATGTCAACGTTGCCGAACCGATTTCTTCTTGGGGGACTTCAGGCTCCGGATCGTCCTTGCTACATGAGGATATAAACGCAACGAATCCCAGCGACAATAGTACAATCGAGAGTTTTTTGAATGAATGTTTCATAAATGATTCGATTAAATTATAGTTAAACAGTTTATTTTATGATAATTGATAATTGATAATTGATAATTGATAATTGATAATTGATAATTGATAATTGATAATTGATAATTGATGTATACTAAAATGAATAAGAAAGTCGGATACCGATCTCCCGGCCCAAACCGTGACTGTAATAGCGGAACCGGTTCATATATTCCTTATAAAGTGTATTGAATAAATTGTTTACGGAGATGCCTGCTTCCAGGGGATGACTGCCCAAAGCGAACTGGCTGCCAGCGTACAGCGAGAAGACATGGTAGGCTGGAGGAGGGGGCGCATAGTCCGTGCCGGGTTCGTACCGGTTTTGCTCCAGCACCCATTGGTGTGCAAAGGAGACATAGGTGTTGCTGGTTACTTTGCTTTCAATCGGCAGCTGCCAACGCAGGCGGTGGTCAAACCGGTCGGAAGGAATGTAAGGCAGATACACGTCATTGGTGACGTCGCGTGCGCGGATAACCGATGCATTGAGGTGATAATCCAGGCCATCAATGAGCCTGTATTGCAACGAGAGATCCGCCCCGAAAAAGGTGGCATCGGTCTGTTTGTACCGGAATACCGGAAACGTGCCCCGGATGGTCTGTAAAAATTCCCCAGGCGAGGGCTGTGCGTAGATGTAGTCCTGGATATACTGTGCGTAGAGATCGAGATCGATGGTAACCCTGTCGCGCGTATAGGAAGGGCTGACCACCCATTTGTATCCGTGTTCGCTGCCCAGCCCGGCATCTCCGATTTCGTAGAGTGCCGCACCATGGTGCAGCCCGTTGCTGTACAGCTCATTGGCACTGGGAGCACGCCAGGCAAGACCGATGTTACTCCGTAGCTGCCAGGTTTTATCCGGTCGCCAGACACCGCCGAAAGAACCGCTCACGTTGTGGAAATCGCGTTGGCCGCCATAAAGATGCTGGTATTTGTCAAAACCGGCGGCATCGAAGGTTTTGAAATCGTAGCGGATGCCCATTTCCCATTCGTATGCCTCCCTGATGAGCCGTTGGATGGCAAAAAGTCCACCGGTAAAGCTGTCGTAGTTGGGGATGAGGGGCGTGTTCAGCGTGCCGGGGACATTGTTGTTGACCTGCATGGTCAGGTTGGTGCCCACCTGTGTGCGCCAATTGTTGTCATAAAGCGGGGTTTGGTAGTTCGCATCCAGCGTTTGGGTGGTAAGCACCATATCCAGCATGGGCAACGCACCGCGGCCGCCACGGCGTATGTCATATTCCTGCCGGTGGTTACGCTGGATGCCGTATTGTATATCTGAGCTGCCTCCATTGGTGTAATCCCGGTGCCATTTCAGTTTACCCAGATCGTGTACGACGCGCTGCCGCGGAGCGGCGATGGCATAGCTGAACGGATAGGTCTCGAAAGGCTTGCCGGCCTCCACACGGGCCTGTATGTCGTCAATGGTACCCACGTGGGCACCGGTGAAAATCCCGAGTGACGTGTAAAAACGGCTGTAATAGGCATCAAAGACGGACCGGGTGTGGCTGTAACGTACAGCGGCGGAGCCATTGTATTCGGCCAGTCCGGTGTTGCCTAAGTAATAGTCGGCCGTGCGCACGTTTCCGCTTCGTTTCGCTGTACCCTGTACCCGCCAGGAAAGTCCGGGAATACCCTTAACTCCCGATTGAAGCATGCCCGAAAGCACGCCGCCCTGGCCGTTGGTCTGATAGATGGTGTTCAGTTCGCCGGATACATGCGGATCAATGGGCAGGGGAGCGGGAGAGGTGATGATCACCCCACCGATGGCGTCTGCGCCGTAACGGACGCCCTCTGCACCCTTTATCAGTTTAAAATCCTTGGCAACAAACGGATCGATTTCCGGCGCATGTTCGCTGCCCCATTGCTGTCCCTCCTGCCGGATGCCGTTGTTGAGGATCAGGATGCGGTTGCTGTGCATGCCGTTGATCACCGGTTTTGCAATCGTCGTACCGGTCTGTAGCATGCTTACCCCCGGCAGGTTGCTGAAGATATCGGCCAATGTCTTTCCCTGTACCTGGGCTACCTGTTCGCGCGAGACGGTCCGCACCGCATTTGCGGTAACCACAGGCTGCTGGTGACCGATCACGTTCACGTCGTGCAACCGGATGTGGCCATGATGGAGTGCTAACGTAAGCGTTTCATCGTTTTTGAGCAATACTTCCGTAACGAGGCTGTCAAATCCCACACTGGTAGCCGTGACGGTATAGCGGACACCCTTGCATAGTTGTGAAAACCGGAAATAACCATGTCCGTCAGAAAGAAGCTGGGTAGCGCCCGGATTGATTGTCAGGGTTACACCCGATAAGGGAAGCTGTGTATCGCTGTCCATCACCCGGCCCCGGACAGTAAGGGTACATGTTGAAGTTTGTGAATATCCTGCCGTAAAAAATAAGCTAAGTATAATCGAAGTAAGTGCCGTTCTGATCCACATCTGCATTCATTGTCAATACCGCAAATTTCAACATAGTTGCGTTAATAAACAAATTAAATGCAACAAAGTTTTTTTAATGGACAATTGATAATTGATAATTGATAATGGACAATGGACAATGGATAATGGATAATGGACAATGGATAATGGATAATGGATAATGGACAATGGATAATGGACAATGGACAATGGACAATGGACAATGGACAATGGATAATGGATAATGGACAATGGATAATTATCAATTATCAACTATCAATTATCAACTATCAACTATCAACTATCAATTATCAACTATCAATTATCAACTATCAACTATCAACTATCAAGAGCGGGGGTGGAATTGGGTAATCACGGACCGCAGGTAATCCCGATCCACATGGGTATAGATTTCCGTGGTTGTAATGCTTTCGTGCCCAAGCATTTCCTGCACCGCACGGAGGTCGGCACCTCCCTCCACAAGGTGGCTGGCAAAGGAATGCCGGAATGTATGGGGGCTGATTTTCTTTTTAAGTCCGATTTTGGTGGCCAGGTCCTTAATGATGATAAATACCATCACGCGCGTTAAAGAAGCCCCCCGGCGGTTCAGGAATACAGCATCTTCGTAACCCGGCTTGATCTTTTGATGTACGCGCACGTCTTCCAGGTAAATGCGGAGGTATTTAGCGGCCTGTGTGCCGATCGGCACGAGCCGCTCTTTGCTACCCTTTCCCTCCACTTTGATAAATTCGACGTCCAGAAACAGGTTGGAGATCTTCAGTCCCACCAGCTCGCTTACGCGGAGGCCGCAGCCATACAGCACCTCCAGCATGGCTTTGTTGCGCATGCCCTCCGGAGTCGACAGGTCGATGGCCGCGATGAGGCCGTCGATTTCGGTGATGTTGAGCACATCGGGTATTTTGCGGCCCAACCGCGGTGCTTCGATCAGCGCCGTGGGGTTTTCGACTAGCCCATGCTCCAGGGCCATGAACAGATAGAACGTCTTGATGCCAGACAGTATACGTGCCTGGCTGTACGCAGAAAGCCCGAATCCGTTGATCCATGTCAGGAAATCCTGTAATTGGGAGGGGGTAATGGATTGGGGATGTATGTTTTGTGGTTCCGAGAACTGCCGGAGCTTGGTCACATCGTCCAGGTAGGCGTCTACTGTGTTGGCAGACATCGCCCGCTCCAGTTGGAGGTAATGTTTGAAGCCATTGATGGCCGTTTTCCAATCCATCGTTGCTTATCTTTCTTTCGCCGGAGTGCCGTTATTTGTTGAGATAAAGCAGGATGAAACCAAACGTTGCGGCTACCTGTCCGATCCAAAAAATGAACATCCATTTGATGATTTCGGTTTTAGTCTCCGCGAGATCAGCTTTCGTCGCCAAAATTTTTGTTTTATCCTCCACCTCTTCCTTAATTTGTTCTTCAATATACGTGGTCAGGTTTTCGGCTGATTCCTTTCCCAATTTCCCCGAAAGCAATGCATATAGCTTCGTGATGGTAATGGTACTCATTTTATGTTCAGTTTTCGGATTGATTTATACAAAAATAGGAAACAGTTTCCTGATATGCAAATTCGTTCCGAATCTGTAATTTTACCCCACTATGGAAAAAATCGAAGTCGCCCTAGAGCGGATTATTGAAGCGGTACTCTCCAAAGTACCCAGTTTGGTATTGGCTGTTCTGCTGTTGGCAGGTGGAAGTTGGCTGATTCGGATGGTGCTGCGGCTTATCCGGAAGCGGTTCGAGCGCCGCAATGTGGATCTATCGCTGCGCGATTTCGTGATCAGTGCCCTGAAGATCATTTTCTATACCATGCTGATCATTTCGGCGGCTTCGATGGTGGGCATACAAACCACCTCATTTGTCGCGGTGCTGGGCGCTGCGAGCTTGTCCATCGGCTTGGCCCTGCAGGGCAGTCTGTCCAATTTCGCCGGTGGGGTGCTTATCCTGCTGTTCCGTCCGTTCCGGGTGGGTGATTACATCAGCAGTGCGACGGGTGCCACCGGGCAGGTCGAAAAAATCGATATCCTATATTCGACACTGCGCACGGACGACGGCATCGCCGTATTCGTGCCAAACGGCCCACTGGCCAATTCGGTCATCAGTAACTATTCCAGCATTACCAAGCGGCGCCTGGAGTTCAAGATGCGCATACCGTACGGGGTTGATCTGGACCATACGCGTCAGCTCATCCGGGAGGTGTTGAAATCCGACGAACGGATACTCAATACCCCACGGCCGGAAATCCAACTGGCCGAATTGACCGATACTTCCATCGATCTCGTCATCCGGGCCTGGGCACCCAAAGCCCAGTACGACACCGTATACTTCGATAGTTTTGAACAGCTCAAAAAAGTACTGGAAGAAAACGGCATCCAGGCATCGCTGTCCTAAGCCCGCAATTCCATCATCCGGGCCACATACTTTCCGATGATGTCGAATTCAAGGTTGACCGTATCGCCAGCCGTTACGTATTTGAGGTTTGTGTGCTCGTAGGTATAGGGGATGATCGCTACCGAAAACCGGTCGAGCTGCGCGTTGACCACCGTAAGGCTGATGCCGTTGACCGTGATGGAACCCTTTTCGACGGTGATGTTGCCGGAAGCACCGTCGTATTGGAAGGTATACAACCAACTGCCTTGCTGGTCTTCCACCGATAGGCAGCGCGCGGTTTGGTCCACATGCCCCTGCACGATATGGCCGTCCAACCGGTCGCCCACCCGGGTGCATCGCTCCAGGTTGATGACACTGCCTACGCGTAAGTTGCCCAGGTTGGTTTTGGCGAGCGTCTCCGCAATCGCCGTCACCGTATGCATACCCGGTGACAACGCTACTACGGTGAGGCAGACGCCGTTATGCGATACACTTTGGTCGATCTTCAATTCGTCCGATAGGGAAGATGCAACCGTCAGGTGAAGGTTTTCTGCTTCCCGCCGAAGATCCGTCACGGTGCCGATGGTTTCGATAATGCCTGTGAACATGGTCAGGATCTTTTTATGATTTGTTCAACTTGGTCGTGCAGTTCAGGGATCTTGTTGGCAATTACGTCCCATAAGATCCGATAATTTATGCCCATATAGTCGTGGATAAGTTTATCTCGCAGCCTGCCATATTTTTCCAGTTGATCTCCGGATATTGTACACGAAATTCGGCCGAAATCTTTTTTGCGGCTTCGCCAATAATTTCAATGCTGCGTACCGCTGCTCTTTTTAGTGTTTCATCGTCAATGAACTCAGTGTATGACAGGTTAGACTTGGCAGCGATCAAATAGGAACATTCATCCAGCATATGCCGGAGATATTCACGCATGTCTTTAGACATAAATGACCTCTTTTAAGATTTTTGGGCCAATGTAAGGGCTTAGGCCATTTTTAGTTACAATTTCTACCCGTTCGTTTTGGAATAGACTTTCAAGTAAATCATAAGAAGCCATGTAGTTATCAAAAGTCTCTTTCTCGTTATCGAAGTCAAGAAGGATGTCTATGTCACTCTTGTCGGTTTGTCTTTCGCGTGCATACGAGCCAAATAGACCAACATTTTTAACTCCATATTCGGAAAGTATCTTTTTATGCCTCTGAATGGTTGCTAAAATCTCGCTTTTGGATTTCATAGTCTACCTCTTGTAACAAAGGACGGTATTTTTCGTTTTATTTACAAATACTTTTCCGTTTCACCCGCCCGAATAACAAAAGGAGACCAAAAACGAGACTGCCCATACACCCCGCATATGCGAGATAATCGCCTGTACGCACGTAAAACGTGATTTCTTCATTGAGATTAATATCCTGCTTGATCGCCGCAGGTACCCACCATTGGGTCTTTTGCACGACATCGCCCCGCTGGTTGATGAACCCGGAGATTCCTGTGTTGGCCGAGCGCGCCACCCACCGCCGTGTTTCGATCGCACGCAGCTTCGCATAGGCCAGATGCTGGTCTTTACCCGCCGTATTTCCCCACCAGCCGTCGTTCGTGATCACTGCAACGAATTGCGCACCCTCGCGGATGTATTCAGCGACATAGTTTCCCCAGATGGATTCATAGCAGATCACCGGTGCGGCACCGATACCGCTTTGGGAATAGAAGACCGACGGCTTATCCTGCCGCCCGTATCCGCCCGTTGTGCCGCCGAATGCGCTGAACAAGGGTTTCATGAATGCCAATGCCCCGCCGAACGGAAACTGTTCGACCCCGGCAACTAGTTTTGATTTGTGGTAAAATTGGAGTTTTGCCGAGTTTTCGATCAATATGGCGGCATTGAATACGTCGAGGTAATCCTTGCCCCAGGGCCTTGCCGTTGGTGTCTGCTGTTCGTTATAGAGCCGGTAGCTCTCGATGCCAGACAGAATATTGCCGTTTTTATATGGCGAGAGGAACTGTTGCAGTTGCTGGAACGCAGGGTGCCCTAAGAACTCGCCTTCGTCATACCCCGGTGGGGGGTGGGCGATCGCGGTTTCGGGCCACACGAAAAACTCCGTATTCGGTTGCGCCACTGATTTAGACAGTTGGATCAGATTTTCCAATTGTTCCTCCGGTGCGATAAAGCTGAATTTCCCATAGGGATCCACATTGGGCTGCACAACCACCACGTTGGACGGATTCTCGTGTTCCTCATACGTCGCGTATCGCCAGATCGACCAAAGGGAGGGCAAGGCAACCAGTGCCGCGGTACTTCCCCAAAGGGCATATCGGCGCGAGCGCGCAAAACCGTCCTTAGCAGCCAATATCGCCAGGAACACACCGCAGTTGACGGCCCATAGCCATACCGTACCGCCGTATACGCCCGTATATTCATACCATTGCACGAGCTGATGCGTACTGGCAAACCCATTCCCCAGGGTCATCCATGGGAAAGCGAGATCCCACGTTTGATGGAGGTATTCATAGGCGATCCAGAAACACACCAACCCCACGAGTGAAATCCCGATTGAATGGCGTTTTCGTAGCTGGTAGTATAAGCGGAAAGCCAGTGCCATCAGGAATGCCGCCAAGCCGAACGGGATAAGCGCAACAAATGCCGCCGCATAGACCGGCATAACTGCATTCATCGCGTTGAATACCCAATAAATGGAGGCAGTGTTCCACACCACACCTGTCAATCCGCCCAATAAGAATACGTTGGTGCCTTTCTTTTGATAGTCGCCACGCATCACACTTTCCAGGGCCAATAAGAGCGGCACAAACGCAACCCACAGCAGGGGAGCGGTATACGGGATCGGTGGCCAGGCCAACCACAGGAGGGCGGCGCTTAGCAGCGCCTGTAAATAAGGGTGTTTCACGGTCAAAGTTGGGATAAGAGTTCGCTCTTCTTGTTCTCGTATTCTTCCTGCGTGATCAGCTGTCGCTCAAACAGCGATTTCAGTTTTTTTAATTTCAGTGTCAGCGCATCGTCGGACTCAGCCAACGGCACAATCTTCAAGTGGGGCTCCTCCATGTCCTGAATGCCAGAGGTATGCTGCCTTTCACGGGCCTCGTTGCCCCACTGGTAGAGTTTGCGGGCTTGGTTCTTGGGAATATGTCCCATTTCCAGCGCATCTCCTCCGGTGGGTGCCAGGAAAAATTTCGAACCGAGTATGCCTTCTTTAAAGGAAATATCCAGCACATCATCCCACGGGAAGATATCAAAATCCGTGGCAAGCCCGAGTTTCGTGGATCTGCAAAAGAAAATACGTTTGTCGGTCAATGCAATGCTGTCTGGAAACAAGGTTACCGCGGGCATTTTCTGTACGGCAACGTAAAGCACCTGCTCTCCGGTAGCCAGCATGTCCTGTAGTTTCACCAACAGCTTCTCCACTACTTTGGGGTCCTGTCCGTCGTTGATATATTGATCGATGTTCATGCGGGTTTTTATGCGAAGATAGGAAGTTTATCCCAAACCCTGCACACAAACCACGAATTCACCTTTGATGGGATGCTCCTCAAAATGGGCGATCACTTCCGTAAGAGTTCCCCGTACCGTCTCTTCATAGACTTTGCTGATTTCGCGCGATACGGAAGCCAACCGCTCACCGCCGAACGTGTCGGCAAACTCATGCAGGGTTTTAAGCAGTCGATGGGGAGACTCATAAAACACCAAGGTACGGCTTTCATCGGCTAACGCTTTCAATCGGGTCTGCCGCCCTTTCTTTACCGGCAGGAATCCCTCGAAGCAAAAACGGTCGCACGGCAATCCCGAAGTGACCAATGCCGGCACGAAGGCAGTGGCTCCCGGCAGACATTGTATAGCTATTCCGTGGCTGATGGCCTCACGTACCAACAGAAACCCCGGGTCGGATATGGCCGGTGTGCCTGCGTCGGAAATCAGGGCAACGGTCTGGCCGGCTTTCAGAAAACGGATCACCTCGTTCACAGCTTTATGTTCGTTGTGCTGATGGTGGGCATAGGCCTTTTTTTCGATGCCGAAATGCTTAAGCAGCGGGGCACTCGTACGGGTATCTTCCGCAAGAATGACATCCGCTTCTTTCAGGATGCGTATGGCCCGTAGCGTCATGTCTTCCAGATTGCCGATCGGGGTGGGGATGAGGTAAAGCATTTCTATTAGATATTAGACATTAGATATTAGACATTAGACATGTGATGCTTCACAAAATGGGGGATGTCTCATATCTCACATCTGATATCTCATATCTCATATCTCACATCTGATATCTCATATCTCACATCTCCTTCCTATCTTTGCGAGCACAAAATAAGCGAAATCGTCCTGATTTTCAAAAATGCATGACGGTTTGGTAGCTGATAAAGAAGAATTAAACAGACAAAATAGCATGTTGCAGGTTAATTATATCCGTGAAAACCGTGATCAAGTGATTGAACGTTTGATGGTCCGGAATTTTAAAGCGCTGGAATTGGTAGACGAGGTAATCGCACTCGATGAGCGTCGCAGGCAGTTGCAGACCGAGTCAGATTCCCTAGCGGCGGAGGCAAATGCGGCGGCACGGCAGATCGGTGAACTGATGCGTCAGGGGCAGCGTGACGAAGCGGAAGCGATCAAAGCCCGTTCCGGCGGATATAAGGAGCAACAGAAAAAACTAGCGGATGAACAGGCGGCCGTAGAAGCAGACCTGTATGAAAAGTTGGTGCTTCTACCCAATCTGCCTCATCAATCCGTACCGAAAGGTGTCGGCGCGGAAGATAACGAAGTGGTGTTGGAGTATGGCCATCGTCCCGAGCTCCCGGAGGATGCGTTACCTCACTGGGAACTGGCAGCCAAGTATGATATCATCGACTTTGAACTCGGTACCAAGGTGTCTGGGGCTGGTTTTCCGGTTTATAAAGGCAAAGGAGCCCGTCTGCAGCGCGCCATGATTAACTTTTTTCTCGATCGGGCAGCAGAGGCGGGTTATCAGGAGGTACAGCCTCCTATCCTGATCAACGAGGCATCTGGGTTTGGTACAGGGCAATTGCCCGACAAGGAGGGGCAAATGTATTACGTCGGCATAGACAATCTATACCTGATTCCGACAGCCGAAGTGCCGGTAACCAACCTCTACCGCGATACCATCGTTAGGGAATCGGATTTTCCCATCAAAATGACGGCCTACACACCCTGTTTTCGCCGAGAGGCAGGATCTTACGGTGCCCATGTGCGTGGATTGAACCGCCTGCACCAATTCGATAAAGTTGAGGTTGTGCAGATCGTACACCCCGACAGCTCCTATAAAGTACTGGAAGAGATGAGCACCTATGTGCAGTCTCTGCTGCAAGCATTGAACCTCCCGTACCGCGTACTGCGTCTTTGTGGAGGCGACATGGGATTCACATCAGCGCTAACGTATGATATGGAGGTGTGGAGCGCTGCTCAGAAACGCTGGTTGGAAGTATCTTCCGTATCCAATTTCGAAACCTACCAAAGCAATCGGCTGAAAGTGCGCTTTAAAGGGGAGAACGGTAAAACGCAGTTAGCGCACACACTCAATGGCAGCGCACTGGCCTTACCCCGTATTTTGGCCTCTTTGTTGGAAGATAATCAGACGGCTAAAGGGATAAAAATACCAGAAGTACTGGTACCTTATGCAGGGTTTGAATGGATAGACTGAAGTTGGGCATCGCTACCCACGGAGGGACACTTCCCTGTAAAGGTGCTTGAACATAACGCCCGGATCTTCGCCGATGGCCAACGCAATGAGGTAAAGTTCATCCGCCCGCAACTGTGACTTCGGATTGATACTCAGTTGGCTAAGCCGATATGTACTCAACCCTGTCTTTCTCGCCACTTCAGCCCTGTTTACGGATCTTTTGGCCAGGTAGAGGCCAAGCTCCGTCAGTGTCCCCTTATTCAAGTCGTTCTATCTTTTAGTCTTCGAGTCCGGGTAAAAATATCGCCTTATGCATTTTATGTAAAAAATATTTTGATATATGTGTATATTCTCTATTTTTGTAGAGTCTAAACACTATAACTAAACAGTAGCCAACTTGTATATAAGTTTTCTGTAACTTTCGACATACTTGCGGTTTTGGGAATTGTTCCGCTTGTACTATGTGTTTGTGAATCCAAACAATTCTATCGCTAAAAAGGGGCTCCCCGCCCCTTTTTTTGTGCCTTCCTTGCCGCTAGGTTTCGATGTTTTCTTCGCCTCCTCCGCAACATTTTCGTAAACTCTCTGAGATATATTGACTATCTACAGATATTAAGCAATGTTTAAATAGAGTATTAACATAGGGTTTATATAGGTAATAGCTATATTAATCCTCTATAAAATTAGTATATTTATATTTTTATTACTATATTTGTAGATAATCGTTATTGAATTGTTTACCTAGAAAAGTACAACACATGGCTATCGCAGAGCAAGGAATAAATGGCCCATTCCGTGGCAAGGTAGGATCAGTAATCGGATATCAATTGAATGGTCAGAACGTGATGCGTTCGATCAGTAAGCCGCGTAAACGGCCATTTACGGAACGGGAACTGCTGAATCAGGCGAAAATGAAAGTGACTTCTCAATTTTTAGAACGTATAAGATTTTACGTTAAATTTGGCTTTCGGGGTGAAGCACCCGAAGGCAGCAGGGTAGGAGCATTTCAACTGGCGCAGTCGCAGGTAAGGAAGCATGCGTTGGAGATTGATTCGGAAGGTAAGCCGTTTGTTAATCCTGCAAAAGTGCTGATTTCCAAGGGGAATTTAGAACCACCGTTAAACTGCTCGGTAACGGCGGAAGGAGACCGGTTGTTCTTTCGTTGGGATTATTTGGAGTCTGGTGGATACCATCGGCTTCTGACGTTGGCATATGACGGCGATTCGTTCCATTTCTTTCGGGATGTGGGGGCCGAACGGCGCAGCGGCCAAGACACCTGGGACCTCCATGATTTGGATTTGCTGGAGCAGCCTCTTCACGTATATGCAGCATTCCGGAATACGATGACCGATGAGATCTCCGACAGCGTGTACTGCGGGGCTATCGAGCCATCGGCTCCATCCGTGCCAGGTACTGATCGTTCCCGTCCTCAAACACCACCTGCACCACCCAGCCCTCCGTCCGGGCAATACGCGTTAACATTTCCTGATCAATGAACAGCCAGTTGAACGGTTCCCCGGTTTCGCCTTTGTATTCGTATTGGTAGCGGATTTCTCCCTGATAACCGTGTGGTTTTTCAACCGATCCGTCGGCATAAAGGTAACTGATATCGGATGAATCGAACAACAGCTGTCCTCCCTGGCGCAGCAGCGAGCGGCAGTGCCGCAACAACGTGCTGAGACCGGCAATGGTACCTGCCAGGCCGATGCCGTTCATCAGAAACAGCAGCGTGTCGTATTGCCCGGTATCGCAATTAAAAAAATCCTGTTGCAGCACCTTCTGCACCCCGCGCTTATGCATAACGGCACAGGCTCTGGGCGAAAACTCCAAAGCAGTTACATCAACCCCCTGTTCCTGCAAATACAATGCATGGCTGCCGACGCCGGCACCGACATCCAGTATGCGGCCGTCGCATAGTGCCAGCGCAATATGTTCAAGTTCCGGAAATTCGTCAGGCTCCCGGAAGAATACTTCGACGGGCATTTCTTCCAGATCGCCATAGCTAGTGTGCAACATCAGTTTTTCCCGGGTGTTGCCGAGAAAATAATCGTGAAGGGCATTGCCCAAAACATCAGGTACCATAGGGGATATGCAGGATTTGCTTGGCAAGTGCAATCGTCTCCTCGTCGCCCGTATGTTTGCCCGGTTCATCCGAAAGCTTGATGACCGGTGTCCATTCTGCTTCTTCGGGGTAGGCTTCCGTCATTTTGATCACAATGTTCATGGGTGTAAGTCCTACATCGTTGGTGAAATTGGTGCCGATACCGAAAGACATTCCGATACGGCCCCGGCAATATTCGACGATCCGGGCTACCTTATCGTAGTCCAGTCCATCGGAAAAAATGATTGTTTTGGACAGCGGGTCAATGCCCTTGTCCCGGTAATGCCGGATGGTCTTGTCAGCGAACAACAACGGATCGCCGCTGTCGTGCCTGACACCATCGAATAGTTTCGTGAGTTTTTTGTCAAATTGAGTAAAGAAGACGTCCGTGGTGTACGTATCGGAAAGGGCAATCCCGAGGTCGCCCCGGTATACGTCCGACCAGTGTTCCAGCCCAAGCAGGTTGGCCATCTTGAATCCGTATTTTGCCGCATGGAACATAAACCACTCGTGCGCATGGGTTCCAATGGGTTTGGTTTGGTAAAGCATGGCCATGTGTACGTTGCTCGTGCCGATAAACGATTGTTCGCCGTATTGTCTGAGCGCCTGCATCACGAGCCGATGTACCGCATAGGAATGGCGCCGCCGGGTGCCGAATTCTGCAATCGTGATACCCAATTCACCATATCGCATGATTTTCCCACGTACCGTCTCGATCACCCGTTCATCCGGTTCCCGCGTTTGGCCCGTCATCTGGTAATAAAGCTCACAGATGAGCGACATAATGGGTACTTCCCACAGAATCGTACGGTACCAGTATCCCTCGATGGATACGGAGAGTTCATGCCCCTGCTGCCGGATGTGGACTTCTTCCGGATCATACCGGTAACCCTGCAGAAAATCAAAATAGGTGGGATCAATGTAAGGGCAGGTGACCGCGAAAAAAGTCTTTTCCTGACGTGTCAATTGTAATTTCGCCAACTCATTGATCGCTTTCCGCAATTCTTCGGCAAACCCGTCCGGAAATTTATGCTGACCACGATTGATAAACTGATATTTTGCCTTTGCTTTTGGAAACAGCTTGATCACCGCATTCTGCATGGTGAATTTGTAGAAGTCGTTGTCGAGCAGGGAATTGATCATGTTGGGTTGTTTATTTATCAGCTATCGGCTATCAGCTATCGGCTGTTTCCTCACTTTACCACGGCTAACCAGGCTTCAGCCATCAGCTGGGCTCCGGCCAACGACGGGTGCACGCCATCGCCGGTCCAATAGGAGGGAGCAGCTACGTTGGATGCCTCATCAAAAACCCGTTGATAGGGGATAAACGCGGCACCGTATTCGGTGGCTATTTCCCGCGCTGCGGTACGATATTCATTGAAATCCGGATACCAGGCGTCCGTTACCGCTTTTACGTTGTTTACGGCAAACGGCTCTCCGATGACGAGTTTGACACCCGGAAGGGCCGCCAGTGTCCGATCGATCAATTTCCGGTAATCATCGCGGTAAACCTGTATGGTTCCGTCATAATTTCCGCTGAACTTATGCCAGTAATCGTTTACACCGATGAGTATGCTCAATACATTTGGTTTAAGGGCGATGCAGTCTTCTTCCCAGCGCTCGGCAAGTTGGTATACCTTGTTACCGCTGATTCCTCTGTTATAGATGGTCAATTGCTTGGACGCATGAGTATTCAGTAGGTTGGCCGTGGTCAGAAAAGCATAACCGTTGCCGAGGGCACCGATGTTATTGGGGGCACTGTTGCCTTTATCTCGTCCCGCATCCGTAATGGAGTCACCCTGGAATAGAATGGTGTCATTTTGCTGTATGCGGATCTTGGGGGCGGAGTTTAAAGGTTTTACAGCCGCTTTTACAATTTCGGGGAGGTTGACGGCCAATGTGGCTCCCATCAACGAGGCTCCTATGAATGTTCTTCTGCTTTTATCCATGGTTAACAAATGGTTTTTAATGGTTTCAAACTTAGATATATTTCGTTTTATATGCAATATAATTATCAGGTGCAATGAAGAAGCCGTCCCATTTTTTCTGAGACGGCTTCACGTTTTAATATAAAGGGAATGGTATTACCGACTGCGTGACGATGAACTTCCCCGTTCAGATGAACGGTTTCGCGCAGCGCTGCTGCTCCGTTCTGAGTTGCGGCTTGCGGATACGCTTGGCCGTGAAGACGTGCGGGAAGATACCGAGCTGCGGCTTTGGGTACCGTTTTGTGTGCCGGAAGACCTGACATTGTTACGTGACGACACGGTTTGCATCTGTGCCGCCGGCTGCCTGCTCTCCCGGGTTGTAGAACGTACGGATTGGCGCGAACTGGGAGCCGAGCTGCTTTGCCTGCTGTTGGTCGTTTGCGAACGGTTGCTAACCTGCGGGCTGCTGGCGCTGTTACGTTCGGTACGGGTTGCCCGTGTGGTGCCGGATTCCGAGCGTGTACGTGCCGGCGTCGACTGCCGGGTTGGCGCAGTAGCTTCCGTCCGTTTTTCCGTTGTGCGGGCAGCCCGGGTCGTATTGTTATTTTCGCGGGTCGTTACCTGCGAACTGCGGGTTGCCGTATTATTGTTCCGGGTTGCGGAACTACGTGTTGCAGCGGAGCTCCGCGGAGCGGTAGCTTCGGTACGGCCGCCTGTACGTGAACTGCTCGTACGGGTGCTGGCCGACCGTACGGTTGCCGCATCGGCTACGCGTGAAGGCCGTGCAGCTGAACGGGTATTCCGATCGACTTCGGGGCGGTAAATGCTTACCGAGCGGCTGTTAACCGTGGCCCTTCCGGGGCGCGAGGAACTGTTGATGTCTCGTACGGTTACCCTGCTGCGGGTTACCCGCTCGATCTCGTTGCGCCGGGGGCCGCTTACATACGTACGGTTGTTATACACGTACGTGTTATTAATGATGGTCGTGCGGTTATAGATATTAACCCGGTTCCGGTAAGGTACATAGTAGCTATAGATTCTCGGGCTACATATGTAGCGTTGCGGCACAAATACCCAATGGCTATGCGGAATGCCGATATTGATATTGATGCTCATGCGGGGACCTAACGGTGCCCAGCCATAATAGCCACCTCCACTTCTCCAACTCACCCAAGCAGGCCCCCATTCGTATCCCGGTACCCAGGCCCATCCGTAATAATCGGTGTAAGTCCATCTTCCATAATGGAAAGGTGCCCAACCCCAGTCATAGTTGGATACCCAGGTGTTGCCGTAACTAGTCATTACCCAGTGACCGTTGGTTGCATAAGGTTGGAAATCCGGTCCGGCATTGGGAAGCCATATATATCCATAGTCGGGATCATTTACCCAATCCCCGTAAGGTGCAAGCTCGTCATAGAATAATTGGAAGGAAACGCTCATACCGGGCTGAGCCTTCACAGGAGTGGTTGCTGCAAGAACCACGAAGGCCAATGCAGTAAATAATGATCGTCCGGTGTTTTTTAACGTTTTCATGACATGCTGATTTAAATGTACAACACTTTTGTTCGTTTCTGATGGTATGACTGTAAGGGAAGGGCAATGGTTTAATGGGAGCCCGGGTGTCTTCCTGATTGTTACATTTTAATTTTTATAGAACATTTTTCCAAAATAGCTGTTAATCTGTGAATTGGCGGCGCTGTTGTTTGCCACGGATACACAGATGGGCACGGATGATTGGTGTTAATCCGTGCATCCGTGGCGTAAGTGGCGCTGTTGTTTGCCACGGATACACAGATGGGCACGGATGATTTAGTGTTAATCCGTGCATCCGTGGCGTAAGTGGCGTAAGTGTTTGCTGCCGATGTACGGATATTAAAATTAAACTTCTATTTTTGTAGCCTTTAACTGCTAAAATCCCCGATGATAAAGAAGATACAGCGCATACTGATCGAATTAGCGAATATCCATCGGTTTGTCATGCGTTTCTATCGGGAGGTATTCATGCCTCCCTACGAATTCAAGGAAATTATCCGGCAATGTTACGAGGTGGGATGGAAGTCATTGCCGCTGATTTCGCTTACCGGTTTTATTACCGGTGTGGTATTCACCAATCAATCGCGCCCGTCGCTGGCCGAATTTGGTGCCACCTCCTGGTTGCCCGCGCTGATATCTATTGCGATTATCCGTGCCCTGGCGCCGCTTGTTACGGCGCTGATTGCATCGGGTAAGGTCGGATCGCAGATTGGGGCGGAGCTGGGCTCGATGCGGGTAACGGAGCAGATCGATGCGATGGAAGTATCGGGTACCAATCCATTCAAGTTTTTGGTGGTTAGCAGGGTACTGGCGACAACCATTACGATACCCATCCTTTCGTTCTACACGGCCGGTGTCGGACTGATCGGTGCTTTTTTGAGTGTCAATCAGAGTGAAAACACGAGCTTCACCGTTTACTTTGATCAGGTGTTTGAAGCAGTGACCTACCTGGATATCTTTTCGCTGGTGCTGAAAGCCGTGGTTTTTGGGTTTACCATTGGCATTGTGGGGTGTTACCAAGGATATCATTCATCCAAAGGAACCGAAGGCGTGGGCAGGGCTGCCAATTGGGCGGTCGTCATGTCCATGTTTCTGATATTTATCGAGGAAATATTGATTGTACAGATTATTCAGGCTATGCGCGCTTAAGTCATGTTAAAATCAGGAGGACATATCGATCGGGATACCGAGGTCATCACCGTACAGAATGTGAGTAAGTCGTTCGGCGACTTGCATGTGCTGCGCGGTGTGGACCTGCACCTGTTTAAAGGTGAAAATTTGGTGGTTCTGGGCCGATCGGGCACGGGTAAGTCCGTGTTGATCAAGCTGATATCAGGATTACTTAAACCTGATTCGGGTACCATTGAAGTGCTGGGGGAACATGTGGATGAGCTCAGTGAAAAGGAATTACAGCAGCTCCGGCTGAAAATCGGTTTTTCATTCCAGAACAGTGCGCTGTATGATAGCATGACCGTCCGTGAGAACCTGGAGTTTCCGCTGGTGCGCAATAAACGGCATCTGTCGCGTGGGGAGATTAACCATGAGGTGGAAGATGTACTGGATGCCGTGGGACTGCTGCATACGATCAATCAAATGCCTTCGGAGTTATCGGGTGGGCAGCGTAAACGGATCGGGATTGCACGAACGCTGATACTCCGTCCGGAAATCATGCTGTACGACGAACCGACGGCTGGCCTGGATCCGATCACCTGCATTGAGATCAACGGGCTTATCAACGAAGTGCAGGAAAAATACAAGACCTCTTCCATCATCATCACGCACGATTTGGCGTGCGCCAAAAGCGTGGGCGACCGGATCGTCATGCTGCTCGATGGCAAGTTTGAGCGGGAAGGTGAGTTTGACCAGATTTTTGATACGGACGATGAACGGGTCAAACCGTTTTATGACTATAATTTTATCACATAATTTATGAGTGCTACAGAAAATAAACGTTCAATTATTGTGGGGTTGTTTGTGCTGGTGGGGCTGGTTATTCTGGTAGCGGGTATTTTGGTGCTTGGCGGCCAACAGAACCGTTTTTCCAAGAATGTTCATGTATCTACCGTCTTTAATGACGTGAGCGGCCTCAAAGCGGGCAATAACGTTTGGTTTTCGGGAGTGAAAATCGGGACGATCAAAAGCATTACCTTTCGAAATCTCCAGCAGGTAGAGATTGTGATGGCCATTGAAGAGAAATCACATGAATACATCCGAAAAGATGCGGTAGCCAAAATCGGCTCGGAAAGTTTTATCGGAAACAAGCTGATCGTTATTGAGGGCGGCAGCAGTGAAGCGCCCCCTATTGAAAACGGAGATGTGCTACAGAGTGCAGAGGAACGCGGATTGGAGGCGATGTTGTCAACCTTGCAGGTGAATAACCAGAACCTGGCGGTTATCACCAAAAATTTCAGTGAGGTGAGTGAACGGATTGCACGGGGCGAAGGTGCGGTGGGTGCGGTACTTAAAGACTCATTGATGGCGATCCACATCAGGCAGATGATCGCCAATCTCGATCAAACTGCATCGAATACCGCACGGGCCTCGCAGGCACTAAACCAGCTGACGGATAAATTGAATGCAAAGGGTACATTGATAAATGACCTACTTACAGATACGGTAGTTTACGGTAATTTGCAGTCGGCCGTAGCCCAATTGCAGGGCATTACACAAACCGCTTCTGCATTGGTGACCAATCTGAATCAGACAGCAGGTAAGCTGGATGATAAGGATAACGCGGTGGGTGTATTGCTGAATGACCCCGAGGCTGCCGAAAACATTAAACAAACCCTGCAGAATCTGGAACTGAGCACCGAGAAACTGGACCAAAACATGGAGGCTCTGCAGCATAATTTCTTATTCCGCGGATTTTTCCGGAAACAGCGGAAGCAGGCGGAAAAGGAAGCGAAAGAGAGTGGGCAGTAAAGATTAATGGGATAGCAATTCAGGGATTTCCTCGGCCTCGACCTCGCCACTACCTGAAATTTTTGAGAATTTCACGGGGATGATTTCATTGACCAGCAGTGGGTCGTACGGGGTACGGACTTTTACGTAGTTGCGGCTGAAACCGTGCATGTATCCATCCTTGACATCCCCTTCAAATAGCACAGCACTTTCTCTGCCCAACTGGGATTCGTAAAAAGCCCGGCGTTTTTTGTCGGAAAGGATGTGCAGCATTTTACTGCGCTCACCGCGTTGCGCGCCCGGTACCGCACCTTCCATCTGCGCAGCAATGGTGTTTTCACGTTCGGAATAGGTGAAAACGTGCAGGTAGGAAATATCAAGGCCGTTCAGGAATTGATACGTTTCCAGAAAGTCTTCCCGTGTTTCGCCGGGAAATCCGACGATCACATCTACGCCGATGCAGCAATCGGGCATCAACTCCTTAATCCGGGCCACCCTGCCGGCATATAGTTCCCGTTTGTAGCGCCTGCGCATCATCCCGAGCACCTTGTTGGATCCGGATTGCAGGGGGATGTGGAAATGGGGGACGAATCGGTCGGACCGGGCCACGAATTCGATGATCTCGTCGCTGAGCAGATTTGGTTCGATGGAGGAGATGCGGAAACGGTCGATTCCTTCCACACGGTCCAGTGCCTTCACCAGATCGAAGAAGCGATCTTCGCGATTGCCGTTCCGGATACCGAAGTCGCCGATGTTTACGCCGGTAAGCACAATTTCCCGCACGCCGGATGCCGCGATGTCTTCCGCCTGTTTCACCAAGTCGGCGATGGTGCCGCTGCGGCTTGCGCCCCTTGCCAGCGGGATCGTGCAAAACGTGCAGGAATAATCACACCCATCCTGGACTTTCAGGAAGGTGCGGGTACGGTCACCGATTGAAAAAGCGGGAACGAACTGGTTGGTTTCCGCAATCGGAGCATTATAAACAATCGCTTTCGGTTGTTTGGTTAAGTCATTGATATGCTCAATGATATTGAATTTTTCAGCAGCGCCGAGTACCATATCTACACCGGGTATTTCCGTGATTTCGCGGGGTTTTAATTGGGCATAACAGCCCACCACAACGATGTAGGCACCGGGCGAATGATTCAGGGCTTCCTTCACGACCTTGCGACATTTGCGGTCAGCATTTTCCGTAACCGAACAGGTGTTAATGACATATACGTCGGCGCGGCTGTTGAAAGGGGTAGTCTCGTATCCAGCCTGCTGGAAAATACGGCCAATGGATGATGTTTCTGAAAAATTCAGCTTACATCCCAACGTATAAAAAGCGACTTTCCTGCTCATTTTCAAAGCGCAAAGTTACCATTTTTTTTTCGGGCTGCAACGATTATCTTTGGGTGAATGGAACATCCCGAAGTAATCATTGTCGGCGCCGGTCTTGCAGGACTGGTTGCGGCCACCGAGTTGGCGCAAGCAGGTCGCAGGGTGGTCATCATGGACCAGGAGCCGGAACAATCCATCGGGGGACAAGCCTATTGGTCGTTCGGTGGGTTGTTCCTCGTTAATTCGCCGGAACAGCGGCGGATGGGCATCAAAGACAGCTATGAACTCGCCTGGCAGGACTGGATGGGAACGGCCGGATTTGACCGCATATCGGATTACTGGCCCAGGAAATGGGCGGAGGCCTACGTACGGTTTGCTGCATTTGAAAAGCGGGATTATGTGCGGTCGTTCGGTATCCGGTTTTTCCCGGTTGTAGGATGGGCAGAGCGGGGTGGCTACGGCGCCGTCGGACACGGCAATTCGGTGCCCCGCTTCCACATCACGTGGGGCACGGGACCGGGTGTGGTCATGCCCTTTGTCGAAGCGGTGCGACGCGCCCAAAAAGAGGGGAAGATAACCCTGAAATTCCGGCATCGGGTGACCCGTTTGCTGACCTCTAACGGCACCGTGGTGGGTGTGGCGGGTGATCTGCTCGAAGATAGCCACGTGGCGCGGGGGAAGAGGAGCAACGACACGGTAACGTCCTCCTTTGAGCTGAAAGCGCCCGTAGTGCTGGTAACCTCCGGGGGCATCGGTGCCAACGAAGCGCTGGTGCGGCAGAATTGGCCCGCCCGGTTGGGAAGTGCTCCCAAAAACATCGTTTGCGGCGTACCCGATCATGTGGATGGCCGGATGCTGGGGGTCGTGCAGGAAATCGGCGGGAAGGTCATCCACCCCGACCGCATGTGGCACTATACCGAAGGGGTGAAAAACTGGAATCCCATCTGGACCAACCACGGCATCCGGATTCTTCCCGGTCCTTCGTCGCTTTGGTTTGACGCGACTGGTAAACGCCTGCCTGTACCCCTGTATCCCGGCTTTGACACGTTGGGTACACTGAAATACGTGATGGACACGGGACATGACTACAGTTGGTTTATCCTGACCCAAAAGATACTGAAAAAAGAGTTTGCCTTATCCGGCTCTGAGCAGAACCCCGACCTGACCGATAAAAAATGGGGACAGGTGCTGAAACGGGCGTTCGGAACGCAGGCGACACCGCCCGTAGAGCGTTTCAAGGCCGATGGGGAAGATTTTATCGTACGGAACAATCTGCGGGAACTGGTAGCGGCGATGAATGAACTTGCAGGCAATACGCTGCTGGACCCCAACCTGATCCAAATGGAGATTGAAGCACGCGACCGGGAGATCGACAACCGGTTTTCGAAGGATTCGCAGATCAATGCGATCCGTTCGGCCCGGAATTACTTGGGTGATAAACTCATCCGTACGGCCAAACCGCATAAAATCCTGGACCCGGATAAGGGTCCCCTGATCGCGGTGCGGCTCCATATACTCACCCGGAAAACCTTGGGCGGACTGGAAACTAACCTCGAAGGTCAGGTGATCGGTGCGTCGGGAGAACCGATACCGGGTTTGTATGCAGCGGGAGAGGTGGCGGGATTCGGCGGCGGCGGCATGCACGGCTACCGGGCATTGGAGGGTACGTTTCTCGGAGGGTGTATTTTCTCGGGCCGGGTTTGTGGGAGGGCGATCGCAAACGTATTGTGATAACGGTATCTATGTTACACCGGCTATTTAAGAAACGCGGTTTCTGGGTATATCCGGATTTCGACTCGTATGCACAATGGCGATTATTGTAATTATCTTTTCTTCTTTGTCGATATAAAAATGTATTGCATAAGGAAATACCGGAACCAATGCTGTTCTGATATTTTTGTATTTCAAGGCGTAATGTAATGGATGATTAGCTATGCGACGTATCGTTGCCTTGACAGCAACCGCAAAACGCTTGTCCAAACCAGGTAACTGCTCCCTATACCACTCTTTTGCGTCACGGACATCGTCTGCAACGTTTTCGAAATAGGTTAACCTCCAAGCCATGGGCAGACCTTATCGATCAAGCTCGGTTAATAATCCTTCAATCGGATGTACTTTCGTATTGTCTTTCGCAATAGCATCCAAACGTTTATCCAACATAGATTTCTGCCAGTCAGGCAACTCTGCATCGATATTTTCAATATCGGGATATTGCTTTTTGATGCGTTCCCACTCTTTGATAGGGAGCTGTACCGCGGTAATTTTCCCTTTTTCGTTTGAGAGATATTGGATACTCATATAGCAAATGTAGTTAAAAACAGTTAAAAAACAATGATGGATTGTTGGATGACGGAAAGTAAGTGTGGGAAATACAGGGCTCGAACCTGTGACCCCTACCTTGTCGAGGTAGTGCTCTGAACCAACTGAGCTAATTTCCCTTGGTGAGTGCAAAAATAGGCTTTTTTTAAATGGATGCAAATGAATTTTGATTTTGCTGAAACCAGGACGAAGTAATTGTCGCGTTTTGCCTATAAGTTGTCGCAAACAGCCACACCAAACCGTAAAAAAATATTACTATTATTGGCCCGATTTATGCTCACATCGGAATCTTATGCGTAATACCAAACAGGCTGCCATCGGGTTTATCTTCGTCACCTTGTTAATCGATGTGATGGGGTGGGGGTTGATCATTCCGGTAATGGCCGATCTGATTGCCGAGCTCAAAGGCATACCGGTGAATGTTGCCAGTACCTATGGGGCATTTCTGCTGTCTTCATTTGCGATCACCCAGTTTCTGTTTTCACCCGTGGTCGGTAACCTGAGTGACCGGTTCGGGCGCCGGCCCGTGCTGTTGATTTCGCTGCTGGGCTTTGCGGTTGACTACCTGATTCTGGCCTGGGCCCCCACTTACGGGTGGTTATTCGTGGGCCGTATCATTGCGGGTATCACCGGGGCCAGCTTTACGACAGCCTCCTCGTATATTGCCGATATCAGTACGGATGAGACAACCCGGGCGAAGAATTTCGGATTGATCGGTGCCGCTTTCGGACTGGGGTTTGTGCTGGGACCTGCACTGGGAGGGCTGTTGGCCACGTGGGGACTGCGGGCGCCTTTTTATGCCGCTGCTGTACTTTGCCTGCTGAATTGTTTGTTCGGGCTTCTGCTGTTGCCCGAATCGCTTCCCAAGAGTAGCCGGAGGGCCTTTGACTGGAAGCGGGCGAACCCCCTGGGATCGCTCCGGTTCCTGATGCAGCATAAGGAAATCGGCGGACTGGCGATCAGCTTTTTCCTGATCTACCTGGGCGCTCAGTCGGTACAGGGCAGCTGGAATTTCTTTACCATTTATCGCTTCGACTGGAGCGAGGGGATGGTGGGCGCTTCCCTGGCGGTTGTCGGTGTGCTGACGGGTTTGGTTCAGGGTGGGCTGACACGGATACTGAATCCAAAAATCGGAAACGAAAAAAGTATCTACCTGGGGCTTTCACTGTACGCCTTGGGACTGGTTCTGTTTGCCTTTGCCACCGAGGGATGGATGATGTTCGTCTTTCTGGTGCCCTATTGCCTGGGCGGGATCAGTGGACCTTCCCTGCAATCACTGATCGCGGGCCACGTGCAGAGCAGCCAGCAGGGAGAATTGCAGGGGGCGCTGACCAGCCTGATGAGCCTGACCACGATTTTGGGGCCGCTGATCATGAACAATGCATTTTCGTATTTTACCACCCCCCAGGCGCCGTTTCACTTTCCGGGAATCCATTTTCTGATGGGGGCCATCTGTATGTTGGGAGGCCTGTGGATCGTCCGCCGGATATTGACGCGGGAAAAAATAACAGCCGTTTCGGCGTGATTTTAACGCGTGCCCCGCTTAGGGAACCATGTAAACACCTCACTAAGCCGGATGGTTTGATTTTGGACCAGGGGGGTTGAAAAGCGGCCGACAAGGAACATGTAGCCTATGGTAATGCTTAAGAAGCACATGGCATACCGTAAGCCGATCAGATCGCCCAGCCATCCGATGATAAACGGAATCAGTGCACCTCCAAAAATACCGGTACACAAAATGCCTGAAACGGAACCGTGATGCTTATCCATCGAGTTCAGCGCCAGTGAAAAAATAATGGAAAACATAACGGAGATGGAGATGCCACAGAAGGGAAAAGCAAGGAGCGCTACTTCGCGGTTTCCGAACAGCGCCAAAAACAGGTTGATCAACGCCAATATGCAAAAGCCCTGCAATACCCGCTTGGCATCCATCAACTTTACCAAAAGCAGCCCCAGCAGGCAGCCAAGGGACATGAGCCCCCAGAACCAGGCAACGGCTTTTGCACCGCCGGTCAGTGGGTCAATGTGGTGGTAGTGATCCAGGAACTGGCTCATCCAATTGGCCAGTCCCTGTTCCGTACCCACATAGGCTACGATTCCGAAGAAGAAAAACCATACTTTCTTTTGCCCCAGCAGCTCCTTGTAGTTCTCCATGGAACCGGTCTTTTCCTCATTTTTCAGCACAATCATCGGAAATTTTACGCAGGCAATGACCAGCAGCATCACAGCAAAAACCAGGGTGAACAATACGTACAGTGAACTCCACGGCAGTGTCGGGGGAATGACGCGATGTAACAGCGAAACAACCGCCGGTTGATTGTTGGGCCGGGTCAGCGCGTGCATGATGCCGCTGAAAACAAAAGGACTCAGGAAAGAGGCCAGTCCGAAAACGATCTGTGCCAGTACCGAATTGAATGCGTAATTTTTTTCTCCTCCTGCTTCACGCATCAGCGGTAAAATAATGACCTGAAGCATTGCCATGCCCATACCGATAATAAATAGGGAAACGAGGACAATGGTATAGGTGGGCATCAGGACGAAGAGCGTCGAACCAGCGAAAGCCAAACCGAAGGCGAGCAAAAGGGCGTTCCGTGCACCAAAGCGTTCGATCATCATACCAGCGGGGATAGACGTGATGCCATAAGCAAGGAAAAAAGAAAAGGGGAGAAATGCCGCCAGCGTAAGGCTGAGCTGAAAATCACTGATGATAATGGGCAGCATGGGGCCCAGGATATTGGTAACAAACGATATCAGGAACCAGATGCAGAGAATCAGGATAACGAGTAAGTTGTTGCTCTTCATAGAGATGGGTATTTAACCGAATACAAGCGTGGCTGCCCCTAAAAAACCGGCTTTGTTTCCCCGCGAGGCAGCGACGATGCGGGTGAAACAGGAACTTTCTTTCATTGCGGAGGCATATACACGTTGGCGTATGGGGTCGATATAGGCTTCCCCGGCTTCGGAGATACCCCCGCCGATGATGACCTGTTGGGGGGCGAAGATGTGGATCAGGCTGACGATGCCCGCGGCCATGTAACCAAAATGCTGCTGCAGGGCGGCCACTGCTTCTTTTTCCGACGCCCGGTAGCGGCTGAAGACCGCGTGCCCATCTATGACCGGAGGCAGTGGTTTGCGGTTCGCAATTAATAAATCCCGGTACTGGTTCGTCAGGGCTGTTACCGAAGCATACGCTTCCAGACATCCGCGCGCCCCGCAGGAGCAGGCCACCCCCAGGTGGTTGATGGTAATATGCCCGAGTTCGCCGCCCCGGTGTTTATAGCCTCCGTATAATTGCCTGTTCAATATGAGCGCCCCGCCGATACCCGTGCCTACGGTAAGGAAAACCGCATCCGAAATATCCTCGCCACTGCCGTAACGTACTTCGCCCAGCCCCATGAGGTCAGCATCATTGGCTACATGTACCGGTAGCCGGGCAAAGTTGCCCATCACCGATTCCAGATTGATCGCATCGAGTTCGGGTAAGTTGTTGGCAAAAAGGACGACACCCTGATCCACGATGGAGGGTACACCGATTCCGATGCCCACGACAGTTCCTTGTGCCGCAGTAGCCTGGTTCTGTAATTCGGACACGATTTGTTTCAGGCTATCGATGACGCGCGGTTGGTTGCCCGTCCGGTCAACGGCTTTTGTCGATTCATATTCAATCGTTCCCGAATGGCTGACCAGTGCATACTTGATCCGGGTGCCCCCTACATCAATGGCGATTGCGTATTTCATGTTATTTGTTCAAATGAGACGGCCTGCCGATCGATCAGGCAGCATGCGTTGGGGTGTAAAGATAAAAAAGAGGCCGGAAGGTGGCTCGTGATTTTCCCGGAAAGTAACCCCCTTGCTGCGTTTTCCTTGTTTTTGCCGGTGATCAGCAGGATAACCTGTTTCGCCTGCAGGATGTCAGCCATGCCCAGCGTATATCCGTATGCCGGTTTCGGAGACATACCGGCAACCATGGCATGCTGTAAAGACTGGCTGGATAGCTCAGCGACATGGCAGGCAGCCTGCAATCCATCCGAAGGCTCGTTAAACGCGATATGCCCGTTTACGCCGAGACCCAGCACGCACAGGTCGATGGGGCCGGAATGGGAAAGTTCCCGCTGGATACGGACACACTCTTTTGCCGGATCAACTGCATCGCTTTGGAAGGCGATGTAACGGTCGTTACTGATACCGAGGGGCCGGATCAGCTGCGCCTGCAAATACGATTCGCAGGTAGCCGGATGCTGCGGGGGGAGGCCGCCCCATTCATCCAGCTTGATCAACTTTACCTGTGTGAAAAGCCCGGGACGTTGCCCTGCTTCCTGATGGAGCAGGGCATACGTCCGGCTTGGTGACCCTCCGGTTGCAGCGCACAGCAGGGAGGAAGGTTTCTGTACCAGCTGCGCCGTAATGAGGGCACTGGCCTGCTGGCTCATCGCCTCGTAATCGTCGTAATACGTAACGTCCATGGCTATTGATCCAGGTCTTTGATGCGGATGTTGCGGAAGCAGACACCGTATCCGTGGTCCTGTAAGCCGATGTAGCCCGGATTTTTGCCGCAGTTGAGCATCAGCTCGTAGGCATCGGGGCATTTCTCGGGATCTTTGCTGAATTCGCTGAACTTGCTTTTATCAACCAGTGCTTTCCAGACGGCGGTGCCGAGCTTGAAGTCAAGTACCAGCGTATCGTTTAGGTAATGGTATACGTGTTCTTTATAAAGCACGATTTTGGTATGGTTCCAGTTTCCGTAAGGTTTGACAGGCTGAGGTACCGGAGGAATCATGTCGTACACGGCGCCGGCCTGCCGGTTCCCGCCTACGCCTTCCCAGGCATCGGGCATGTTTTCGTTGTCCAGGAGCTGGTATTCCGGACTGGAATAATAAATGGGTTTCCCTTTGACTTCCCGGGCGGTATAGAAGATGCCGCTGTTGCCCGCTTTATCGATTTTCCAGTCAATTTCCAGTATAAAATTTTTGAATGCCCGATCATAAATGAGATCGCCTCCTTCGGGGTTGACCGTGCTTTCGCTGCCTTTGAACGTAATGTTACCCTCTTCGACCACCCAACCGGCAGGGATGCTGTCCATGCAGTAACCCCGCCATCCGCTGAGTGTTTTGCCATCAAATAGAGTGAGCCATTCACCGCCCTCCGGTACGGCTTCTTCCACACAGGGAGTTTCCGGTTGGCTGGTGGTTTGATTCTCGGCGGTTTGATTCGCTTGTTGGGTGCATGCACCCATAGACAGCACCATCAGTGCCATCCAGGTGATATAATTTAGCTTGTTCATTCAGAAAATAATTTAGTAATGATTGTCTACCATCGGCTTTACAACGTCAGCGCTTCCCATCCGTTCCGGTAGGTGCGTTTGACAAACTGGTTTGCTTCAGGGAAATTGGTAATCCGCATGTTGGGGCCGTCCCATAGGTAGGTGATGTTCCTCCCCGGGTATTGGTAAGTTTCCATTTCGCCGTAGACAGCGTCCTTACGGCTTGTTTTCGTGCGGATGTTATAGCCGCGCAGCATGAGATTACCCATGAGCACCGCTTCCGTGAGTGGCCCGGCATAGCCTTCAAAGGGCGACTCCACCCGGGCTTTATCGTAACCGGCGATGCACGAATCGATCCAGGCCCAATAGTGCCCGTTGGTGCCTCCGGGGATGCGCGGGTATTTTTCGGGGATGCCGACGTCCTTGGCGAACAAGGGCTTTTTGCTGCCATTTTGCTGCCATAAGCGGGGATCTGAGCCGCCCCACCCACAGGAGACCTTGCCCTTCGTGCCGACAAACACGGTAGCGCCTTCCACGTCGTGCGGATCGAGGTCGCCCATGGCATTGGTGAGATCGGCATTGGGATCCACTTCTTCGGGCCGTTCCGGCATGATGCCGCCATCCATCCAGTACAGGGAAAGATCCCGACCATTCTGCTGCTTGAACTTAAAGCGGATGGAACTGGCCACCGGGCCGCTTTCGGGATAATACGCCTCTTCAAAGATACCGGTAAACTGGTTGGTTACGCTGCAGCTCACTTCGCTGGGATAGTTGAGACCCAGTAATTTGAAGGCAGGCCCGATGATGTGGCAACCCATGTCGCCCAGGGCGCCCGTACCAAATGCCCACCAGCCCCGCCAGTTGAAAGGGACCAGGTTTTCGATGTAGTCGGTATATTCGGCGGTACCCAGCCAGAGATCCCAATTGAGCTCTTTGGGTACAGGGGCTTTGGCAGTAGGCCAGGGGATACCCTGAGGCCATACCGGGCGGTTGGTCCAGCAGTACACCTTTTCGATATCACCGATCAGACCGGCTTCAAACCACTCGCGCATGGTTTTCATGCCGTCACAGGAATTGCCCTGATCGCCCATCTGGGTGACCACCTTGTGCTTTTTGGCAGCTTCGGTAAGGATCCGGGCCTCGTAAATGTCGTGCGCCAGTGGTTTTTGCAGGTACACGTGTTTGCCCATGCGTATCGCACCGAAGGCCTGTATGGCGTGGTTGTGATCGGGCGTGGAGATGCAGACGGCGTCAAATTTATTACCGGCTTCGTCGTATAATTTACGCCAATCTTCGTAGAAGGATGCTTTCGGGAATTTTTTCCGGGCATCGGCCGCCATGCGGGCATCCACGTCACACAGGCAGGCGATTTCCGCATTTTTTTTGGGTGTATTCATCAGGCTGCCGAGATCGGCTGCTCCCATGCCGCCGCATCCAATCTTAGCGATGTAGAGTTTATCACTCGGCGGTATATGGCCGAGGCCGGCGATGGTATGGCTGGGTAAAATGGTGATGCCCGCAATGCCTGTTGCGGCGGCTCCCAGGAATTTCCGGCGCGAGATACCGGCCGTCGAAGTCTGTTGCTTTGTTGTCTGTTCCATATGGGTTATTTTATCGATCGTTAAAAGCCCGGGTATCCCGGATTTTGGGTAAGCTTGTTGTTTTTCTGCCATGCCGTGAAGGGGATGGGCAGCAATTTCCGGTAACTTTCGGTGACATACGGTTTCATGAACTTGGGTTGCAGGAAGGTGCCGAAGCGGATCATGTCCTGGCGTTCCGTAAACTCATAGGCCAGCTCAAAGCGCCGCTCCCGGTACACATCTTCCAGTGTCAGGACATTGTAGTTGTGTTGGGTATTGCCAAAGGCGCGCTGGCGTATTTCGTTGACCAGCGGCAGTGCTTCGACAGCCCGTCCCAGACGTACCAGCGCTTCTGCCTCCATGAGGTACACATCGGCCAAGCGGAAAATGGCCACATCGTTTTCCATATCGGTATTGGCCATTCCCCGTTCAAACTGCCATTTTTTGATGCGGGCGCCATCTTCCTGGTTGACTTCTCCCCAGCCCGTAAGGTTGCCTGCCGCATCCCGCTTTTCCGTACCGGGAACAATGTTGAGGTCGACGGTATGGTTCAGTGGACGGTTGGCGGTCGTCATCAGCACTTCCCCCGTACTGGGGTCGATCATGGGGCCGATCAGGAAAGTAGCTTCCTTGCGGCTATCGGCGTCGTCAAACGCTTTTACAAAATCGGGTACGCCACAGATGCCGTTCCACGTCGCTGCCTTAAAGCCCAGTGCAATCGGATCCAGGTAGTGGAGGGTATACAGGTGGATGGAGTTGCCTCCATCGGTAGCGCTGAAGCAGATCGGCAGGATGATTTCGCGTGAGGATTCGTTATGCACCGTGAAATTGGCTGTCCAGTCGGCTGTCAGGCTGTATCCCAGCTTTTTTATTTCCTCGCATTGCTCAATGACACCCGACCAGTTGGGTGTTCCCGTCCACTCTTCGGCATTGAGGTACATCTTGGCCAGCAGGGTACGGGCGGCACCCTGTGTGAATTTGCCGTAACTTTCGTCGGAGACGTCGTCGCGGAGTACAGGAATGATCTCATTCAGTTCGTCCACTATAAATTGATATACCTGTTCACGAGGGGTGATGGAAGGCAGGGAGGTATCTTTGAAATCGGTAACCAGCGGCACATTGCCAAAGTAGTCTATCAATTGATAGTACCAAAAGGCACGCAGCCCGCGGAGTTCCCCCAGGTAACGGGCCTTCAATTCAGGCGATAACAGGTCATTGGTTTCCACAATGCTGTAAACTGCATTGACAGCCGTCAATCCGGCTGTGCAATTATCCCATAGCGTCTGTACGGAATAGGAGCGGGCGTCCCAGGTATGCATGGTCTGTTCCATGTACATCCCCCCGTCCCACCAGTCGCCCCCCAGTCGGGTGGGCGCAATCATGGCATCGGAAGTCATGCCAGACATGCCCCACGCGCTGTCATAGGGCTGTAGCCGCTTGAGCGATTTATAGGCCGGTCCGATGATGGCATTGAGCTGTTCCGGCGTGTTGCCGAAGGTATCCTTGGGTAGTTTGTCGTATACCTCTTCGCCTAGATCGGTGCAGGCAACCATTAGGGCCAATCCGAGCAGGAAGGTTATGTATTTTATTGTTCGGTTCATGAGAATATCGTTTAGAAGTTAACACTTATACCAAGGGCAAAGGTCCGGGCTTTCGGATAAAATTCACGCGGTTCAATACCCGGTGTTAGTCCGCTGTTGTCATCGATGGGTACTTCGGGATCCAATCCCTTGTATCCGGTGATGACGAACACGTTCTGGGCCGTGAAATACAAACGGGCACCGTTGAGGATACGGTCGTTGAAGCGATAACCCAACGAAAGGTTATCCAAACGTAGGTACGATCCGTTTTCAATGTAGAACGAAGAATAGCGGGGTGTGGTTTCCTGTAACTGATACGTAAGCGGGTCGTCCAGTGCATTTGTTCCCGGCAGGAATCCCGATTGCGCGAAGGCCATGCGCGGCGCATTCAGGATGTCGTTGCCTATGGAACCCCGGAGAAACACCGATAGATCAAACTGTTTGTAACGGAATGCATTGTTGATTCCATAGAGCAGGTCCGGCTGGGCATCGCCGATATAATCCAGGTCGGCCGGGTCCGATATTTCACCATCGTCGTTCTGGTCGACGAAAATATACTTGCCGTCTGCATCCAGCCCTTCGGACCGCAATCCGTAGAATTGACCGATGGGACGGCCTACTTCCAGCACATGGGTGGTCGAGCTGCCCCCGCGGATGAATACCCCGCCCAGCAGAATGCGGTCGGTCGTATAGATGGCATTGGACAATTTGGTGATCCGGTTACGGTTGTGTGAGAGGTTAACCGAGATATCCCAATTGAAATCAGGATGTTGTATGGCGGCATACCCCAGGGTCAGTTCCAATCCCTTGTTGTCCATATCGCCTACGTTGGCCATAATTTCATCCATCAGATAGGGAGGGGTAGGCACCGGATAAGTGTATAGCATATCGGATGTCTTTTTGTCGTACCATTCAAGTTTGGCATTTAACCGGTTGGCAAACAGGGCGACATCCAATCCGATGTTCAGCATGGCGGTTTGTTCCCATTTCAGGTCGGGGTTGGCGTTCTGGCTGATGCTGTAGGCCGGAAGCCAGGCCCCGTTGTCGTAATAGAGGCCATCCGAGCCGAACAGCTCCAGCGTTTTATAAGGATCCAGTCCCGACTGGTTTCCGGTAACCCCATAACCGATGCGCAGTTTCAGGTCGTTAACCCAAGCGGTGTTTTGCATAAAGGGTTCTTCCGAGATATTCCACCCTGCGGAAATGGAGGGAAAGGTACCCCACTTATGGTTTTTTCCGAATTTTGACGAACCATCGTGGCGTACGGTTGCCGTGAGTACGTACCGTTCCGAGAAGTTGTAATTCAACCGGCCATAGAATGAGATCAGCCGGCTTTTATTCCGTGCAGACGTGGCATCGCCCACGTGGATGTTCCGACCGGATGCCAGGTCGTTCGGTCCCAGCAGATCGGTTATGTATCCGCGGGTTTGCCCCGAGTGTGCAGCATATACCTGTTGTTCCCAGGAGTAGCCACCCAGCAGATTCAACTTGTGGTCGCCGAATTGCCGGGAATAATTGGCTGTCCATTCCGACAGATCCCTATCCGTGATGTTGCCGGAACGCAGCGCAAAGCCACCGTCGTTATAGCCCGCTTCCGACCCGATGCTGCGGTATTCGCTGTAGTCTTCGTTGTTCCGGCTTTTCGTTAGCAGCACTTTCAGGTCGAGTCCTTCCACCGGTGTATAGGTAACGTTGGCGGTGCCGTAAAAGTTGTTGATCTTGTTCTCATAGGTGTTTTCGGCCTGATTGCGCACGGGGTTTCCCTGGTCGTATTCGCGGGTGTCATACCAGGAGCCGTCGTCCAGTTTGATGGGCCTTACCGGAATCATGTTATAAGCCAGCACAAAATTACGGGTGTTGGTCGGGCTGTTGTCGGTAAGGGTTGCCGCTCCCGTCAGATCGATCTTTAATTTATTGTCCGCAGACCATTGGGTAAATTGCAACCGGGCGTTATACCGTTCCATCGAATTATCGCGGGCAATGCCGTTCCGCTGCAGCATGGATACCGACCCCCGGTAATTATTCCGGGTGCCGCCTCCGGATAGCGAAATGTTGTGATCCTGCTGCACGCCGGTGCGGGTAATCGCATCAAACCAGTCGGTGTTGGCACCCATGTCGAAAGAACTGCCGTCTTTGCCCGGAGTGGTAGACGTATATTCGCGCCACTTGGTCGACGACATCAGCATGGGCTTGTTGGCGAGCGACGAAATGCCAACCGCACCGGTATAACTGATCTTCGGTTGATTGGCCGTTCCCCGTTTCGTGGTGATCAAAATGACACCCCCGGCCGACCGTGAGCCGTAGATGGCAGCGGCAGAGGCGTCTTTCAGGATGGATATAGACTCAATGTCCTGCGGGGCAACGGTGGTGATGTCTGCACCCGGCACATTATCGATGACGACGAAAGGCCCCTGATCGTTTTGCAGGGTCGAAATACCCCGCAGCCGTATGGAGGCATTGGCGGTTACATCTCCCGTGCCGGTGTTAATTTCCAGTCCCGCAACCTTGCCCTGCAGGAGCCGGGCAGCATCGTTGGAAAACCCCCTGGTTGAAATCTTTCGCGGTGATGTTTGTGACCGATCCGGTAATTTCCCGTCTGCTCATGGTTCCATACCCCACAATGACGACCTCGTCCAGGTTTTGGACATCTTTCATTAACCGGATGTGGAGGCTCGTGTTCGTTCCGACACGTATCTCCTGCGACAGGTGGCCCAAGTAGGAAACCTGTAATACGGCATTCGGACCCGCTACGTCTAGGGTGAATTGACCGTTTTCATCCGTGCGTATGCCATTATTCGTGCCTTTTTCAATAATATTGGCCCCCACGAGCGGTTCGTCGGATTCGTCGATCACAATTCCGCTGACATTTTTCTTTTCCTGCGCCCCGTTCCCGTTTACCTGACTGATGATAATATGGGTTTTCTCGATGTGGTAAGTGAATCCACTGGGCGAGAGCACGGTCTTTAAAATTTCATCCAGGGAGGTGCGGTTAGCCGGTATATCGATTTCCTGGGATACATTTAAACGCGTCTGGTTGTAATCGACGGAAAGGCCGGTTTGCTGCTCGATGGCCTGAAAGACCGCTTTTACGGTCAATGGATTTTCAGGTAGGTTAATGGTCTGTTTTTGGGCCATTGCCGTGCCGGATAGGCAGAGGAGGCCAAGGGCAATAAATTCTTTTATATATGCAGAATAGGCATAGATACCATTTATTTTCATAATTTTGGCGTATCAATTTTTAAAATTGGTTAGTTCACTCGGGTTCTTACTTAAGAAATATCGAACTGATTAATTTAGATACCGGAATGGGTTGTGGAAGATCTTTCCGGTATCTTTTTTTATGGGCTTACCTCCTTTCCTTTCTGATAGAGACGGATGGTTTGTCCATCGCGTTTATAATCCATGCGATTTCCAGCAATCTGAACTAATACATGCAGGACATCTTCTATGGGTTCATTTGGTTTGATACGGAGTGTATATTGATCCGTGTCTTTCAGGCCGGGATCCAGTACGAAGCGGATGCCGTAGCTGCGTTCAAGCGCCATCAGAATGTCGTGTAACGTCTGGTGATCGAAAAAGAGGCCCCCCGCTGTCCAGGACGCAAAAGACGCGGCATCTACCGTTGCTTTGGTAAAGTTTTTATCCGTCTGTGAGTAACTGAGCTGTTCATTCGGACGCATCAGTTGACCGTGGTGCGGATGCTCCTTTTCATAGACTTTGACGGCACCTGTTTCGAGTGTAACCGTTATCCGGTCATCCGAGGGATACGAAGCCACATTGAATTTGGTTCCGAGGACCTGAACGGCCAACGATTTTGCGTGGACAATGAAGGGCCGTCCGGCATCGTTTGCTACCGAAAAATTGGCTTCGCCGACCAGGTAAACGGTCCGCTCTTGGTTACCGAATGCTTCCGGATAGACAAACAAGGTACCCGCATTCAGTTGGACCTCGGTTCCATCATCCAAATGGAGGGTCTGGCGCTCCCCATTGGGTACATACTGGGTAAGCATATTCTGTGTGCTTTCCTGTTGGTGCTTCATAAACATCCACACCGAAAATGCCGAAAGGAGTGGTAAGAGGAAAATGGCCGCATAACGCAGTAAGCGCCTGGCCAATGTTGTTTTTACGCCGTCGCTTTCCGCTTGTTCAATCCGGGAATGGGTGTTCAGCAGAGCCTGCTCAACCGACTGCGCAGGGGTAGCCGGTGTACTGTCCCATAGTTGTTTTAAGGCCTCATCTTTTTCTTCCGTTTCATCGCTGTTAGCGAGCCAATACCGCACGACATCACGCTGGCGGCCTGTTAACTTTTTGGTTAGCAGGCATTGGAGTAAATGATAAATGCGGTTTTGTTTCATTGCTTGGTTTTCCCGTATGTACCGGTTTAACTACATGACAACCGTGAGACGAAACACACGTAGTCCTTTTTAAAAAAAGAGTCTATTGCAGGACATTGGCATTTTCTGTACCTTAGCAAGTTCTTTGTCGTCATGGCCAACACATTTGCTGAGAAGATCATTCAGTTTAACCGGGAACTACATTATATCGGTGCTTTACCGGACGGGTTCGGGGTGCTGAATCCCTACCTGGATAACCCCGAAACGATGACGGTAATGCAGGCTTTTTACCGGAAATATTATAACGATTCCAATAAGCGGAAATTCATTATCGGTATCAACCCCAGCCGGCATGGCGCAGGCGTAACAGGTGTACCCTTTACGGATACGAAACGGCTGGAAAGTGTCTGCGGAATTAAGATGCTTTCTGCCCGTACACATGAAGTTTCTTCGGTGTTCGTGTACGACATGATTTCGGCGTGGGGTGGACCGGACGATTTCTACAAAAGGTTTTATATCAACTCACCTTTTCCGCTCGCCATTGTCCGCCATGTGAAGGAAAACGACTGGCTGAATGCAAATTATTACGATGATCCCAAACTTTTTGACAGGGTGAAATCTTTCATGATTGCCTCCATGAAAAAACACATCAGCCTGGGATTGGATACTTCGGAAGTTTTTATTCTCGGGAAAAAAAATGCCCAGTTTATCCATAAACTGAACAAAGAGGAAAAACTGTTTGAAAAAGCCACCGTATTGGAGCATCCGCGTTATATCCAGCAATATAAATCCAAAGAAAAACAATTGTATATCGATAAATACCTGGTAGCCCTGAGCGGATAAAGATTCGTTTAAAAAAAGAATATAAACAGCCGGATCGCCTTCCGGATGTCGGCCAAAGCTGCCGAAATATGAGTTTCAACGGTACGTTTGCTGATGTGAAGGTAATGGGCGATTTTCTCGTTGCTTAGACCTTCCTTGCGGCTGAGGTTGAACACGGTTTTTCGTTTTGGAGGCATTTTCTCGATGGTCTGATCGATCAGTACCTCCAGGTCGTGGGCGGATAGCACCTCTTCAAGCTGTTCGAGCGATGGAACCTCAACCGCGTTTGATAGCGGTAAGAAATCGGTTTTTGCTTTGCGTTTGATGTGATTATACAGGGCATTTTTAGCTGCTGTAAACAGGTAGGCGTCCAGGTTTTCGATGTGTGCAAACAGATCGCGGTTTTGCCACAGCTTGACGAAGATATCCTGTGCCAGGTCATCCGCGGCGGCTTCGTCATCCAGCATTCCGCGTAGGAAGCGGCTTAATTTTGGAAAGAAGTTCCGGAATAATGTGTCAAACGCCTCCCTATTGCCGTTGCTAAGCGCCAGTAATAGCCGTTTTTCATCCTGAATATGCATTTTATTTGGGGACACCCTTTATTTCTACAGCATTGAACGCCCGAAGAATCAGTCCAGTTGTGGTTTATAATTACGTATTCCAGCGTGAATGTTACGGACAAATGTAAGGGTATAAATGGAGTATATCAAGAGCCATTTTTGCATTTTGGAAACCAAGGCAAAAATGGCTCTATCATTTCAACGTGCACTTAAACCGCTTCCCGGTAGGTGGAATGCGGGCGTTTACGTTTTTTCTTTTTGTTTCGATTTGACTTGGTGGGCGGTGGCGTAACGGTTTTCACGGGTTCGCGGTATTCCGTCAGGTTTTCCGGTATAAAAGGATGGTTTTCGACCAACGGGAGGGTCTGCTTGATCAGCTTGGTGATCTGCCAGAGGTATTCCCGTTCTTCCGGGTCGCAGAACGACCAGGCACGCCCACTTTCGCCCGCCCTTCCCGTGCGTCCGATGCGGTGCACGTAGGTTTCCGGCTCGTTGGGTAAATCAAAGTTGATGACCAATTGCAATCGGTCGATATCAATTCCGCGTGCGGCGATATCGGTAGCAACCAATACCTTGATGGTACCATCTTTGAAAGCTTTCAATGCTTTTTGCCGGGCCTGTTGCGATTTGTTGCCGTGGATGGCTTCAGCGGTGATGTTTGCTTTTTTAAGTTTGCGCACAATTTTATCCGCTCCGTGTTTGGTTCGCGAGAACACCAGCACATTTCCATTTTTCTCGTTGTGGACCAAGTGGCACAACAGATCTACCTTATTCGCTTTTACGACGGGATAAACGGCTTGTTGGATGGTGTCTACCGTAGAGGATACCGGGGTGACCGCAATCCGTTCGGGATTTCTAAGAATGGCCCTTGCCAGGTTTTCTATTTCGGATGGCATCGTGGCCGAAAACAACATCGTTTGACGGTTTTCAGGGATTTTGCCGATAATGGTACGGATATCTTTGATGAATCCCATATCGAGCATGCGGTCTGCCTCATCCAATACCAGGAAACGTACCTGTTGCAGGGATAACACTTTTTGGTTAAGTAAGTCGAGCAATCTTCCCGGGGTCGCTACCAGTATATCGGGACGCTTGCGAAGCACGGCGATCTGGCTGACAGCCGATACGCCACCGAATATAACGGCATGCCTGATGCGGGTCCGGCTTACGTATACGGCTATGTTTTCGCCGATCTGGATGGCCAGTTCCCTCGTGGGCGCCAGGATTAAGGCTTTTGGCCCCTGAAATCCGGTGTCTGCTTTAACCGTTAGTAATTGTTCAATGATCGGCAACGAAAAAGCCGCGGTTTTACCGGTGCCGGTTTGCGCGCACGCCAATACATCGTGGTGTTGCAGTATGGAGGGTATTGCTTGTTGCTGAATGGGAGTAGGGGTATGGTAACCCGCAGATTCCAGTGCCTGTAAAAGGGGACTGGAAAGATTTAATGATGTGAATTGCAAAATATACTATTTACTGAACTGCAAAGATACTGATAATTATTCGATTATTTTCTGAAATGTCTTGGATGCCCATTTAATATGTCGCATTTCGCACGCATGGCTTACCTAACTTCTTTTTATTTTTGTGTAAAAATTAAGACGATGAAACGGTTACTATTCTTGTTATTTACTGCGTGTACGTTGGTGAACGCGGTGATGGCGCAGTCGGATGCACCCGGGGTGCAGCACGACAAAGCATTCCTGCTTGATTACTATCAGCAGACATTCGATGTCCTGCAAAAATCTGTTGCGGGGTTGAGCGAAGCGCAGTTGCAATTTAAGTCGGCACCTGACCGATGGTCCATCAGCCAGTGCTTGGAGCACATCATACTCAGTGAGCCGGCGCTTTTTGAGTACGCGAAAAAGACACTCGCACAACAACCCAATCCCGAGCGGAAAGGTGATGTAAAAGTAACGGACGATGGCGTGATTAAAGGGATGACAGATAGAAGTTTTAAAGCAAAAGCCTCGGAAGAAATGAGTCCGAAGGAAGCCGGGAAATACCGGAATGCCAAATCGGCACTTAAAGACCTGAAAAAAGAGCGAAAAGCAATACTCGGTTACATAAAGGGAATTTCCGTGGACGACATGCGTAACCGCATTACCGATTCACCATTTGGCCCGGTTGACGGCTATCATTCGCTGCTCTACATTCCGGCGCACACCGCGCGGCATACCTTGCAGATCGAAGAAGTAAAGGCCGATCCGAATTTTCCGGATTAAGTTACGGTTGGGGTCTTGGGTTTATACGGTGATGACTACGTTTCCGGTCTTTTGGCCGGTTTCTGTATAGCGATAGGCTTCTACCAATTGTTCAAGTGGATAGGTTCGATCGATCACCGGTGTAAAACTACCCAAGCTGGCAAGTTCCCGGATCAGTAACACATCATCGCGGCTGATGGTGGGCAGCGGAAACAACACTTTCCGGCCGCCACTCATCGGCGTGAAGAGTGCCAGTCCTATGTTTTCTGAATTTTTACCCAATTCGGTGGAGATGTATACCCCTTTGCTTTTCAGCAAGGGTTTGCATTGCCGGAAAGAGCGCTTTCCAACTGCATCAAAGATGAAGTTGAAGCGATGGGTGGTTTCCGTGAAATTTTGGGTTTGGTAATCGATCACTTCATCGGCCCCCAATGACGCTACCAATCCGACGTTCTTTGTATTAGAGACGGCTACTACATACGCTCCAAAATGTTTCAGCAGTTGTACAGCAGCCGAACCGATGGCCCCTGTCGCGCCGTAAACCATTACGGTATCCCCTTGTTTGATCCGGGCTGCACGGATATTACCGAGCGCATAATGACTGCCTTCGGTAAGCGCTGCTGCCACGGTGTACTCCATCCCTTCGGGAATCGTAGCCAATGCGCCCGATGCTGCCATTACTTTGTATTCGCCATGTCCACCAAAACGAGTATCGTCATATCCGAATACACGATCGCCTGGTTTGAAATTACTGACATCCCGACCAACTGATTCTATCTCACCGGCAAACTCGCAGCCAAGTATGTTGATTTTCGGTTTAAGTAAGCCACTGAAAAACCGGCTTATAAAATAGTTCGCACTGCGAAACCCACAGTCTGTGCGGTTTACTGTGGTTGCGCGTATCTTGATCCGTACTTCATTTGTTTTGACCGTTGGTAGGTTGACTTCCTGCAATTGGACCACCTCGGGAGGACCATATCGGGTATATACCATTGCTTTCATTCGGTTGTTGTGCTGTCATCTTTTGCGTTGTATAAAGTTACGCTGTTATGTGTTAATTTAATATTAAATCCCGGCTAATTAGATGATTCACCTATTGCGGGGGATTTCTCCTTCATAAGCGGAGGGGACAGCTTCTTTATTGTATTTGTTTCGGTAGGTCAGTGGCGACAGGCCGGTTATCTTTCTAAACACTTCACGGAACGCTTTCTCGTCTGAATAACCCACTTCATACATGACTTCGTTGACTGTTTTGCGTGTGGTTTCAAACGCTTTTTTTGCGGATTCGATCTTTACCCGTTGTAAATATTCGAGCGGAGTATTACCGGTCGCTTTGATAAAGCGCCGGTCAAAATTTCTTCTGCCAACCGCAAACCGTTTTGAAAGATCGGCTACGGATATTTTTTCATGGAAATTAGCTTCGATATATTCCTGGGCTTTTTTTACAACCTCATCTCCATGAGACTTTTGCCCGGTGAATATGGCAAAAGCAGATTGTGTTTGCCGGTCTATTTCCACCTGAAACGTTTTGGAGCAATAAATGGCCGTTTCCCTGTCGTAATACTTTTCCACCAGATACAACAGCAGATTTAAAAAGGAATAACCCCCTCCATTGGTATAGATGCCATTTTCGTCTGTGATTAATTTTTCAGTTTTTAGCTGTACATTGGGAAATAGCGACCTGAAACGGTCCGCCGAGTTCCAATGTATGGAACAGCTTCTTTTATCCAGTAAACCGGACGATGCTAACATGAATGCTCCTGTGCACATACTGGCCACTTCTGCTCCGTTTTGGTATTGTTCGCGTATCCAATCGATCAGTTTGATATTCCCATCCAACGCCAGCTGGAATTCGGGAGTTAACGACGGAATCAGGATGAGGTCTGTCTTCTTTAAAGAAGCAATATTGACCTGTGGTTTTATGGTCAATAGACCATTGATGAATGCCGACTCATTTGCTACACCAGCAGTTTCAATTTTAAACAGTGGATTTTCACCCCTTTTTTGCCAGTAGTCGTTGGCACCGGTAAATAGTTGATAAGCACCCACAATACATGCAATTGTGCTGTTAGCTGTTTGGACATGGGGCACTAAAATGGTTGCGTGTTTCATCGTATGCAAATTTAACAAAACGTGTTGTCCAAATCAACCCGTGATAAAGTCTATTTTGCACCCGCCCTCGATGTGTATTTGTCTATATTTTTGAATCGTCTCGTTTAGGTAGGCGATGAAACATTTTATTCGTTAACAAAAAGATTGGATCATGGAAAATCAGGATTTCAAAACAACGGTTTTGGTCAACGCTACACCGCAACAAGTTTTCGGGGCTATAAATAATGTACGTGGATGGTGGTCGGAGAACATCGAAGGGGACACCGACAGACCGGGGGCCGAATTTTCGTACCACTACCAGGATGTGCACCGGTCGACGATGAAAATTACGGAATGGATACCGGATAAGAAAGTGGTTTGGCATGTGCTGGATAATTATTTCAAATTCACCACCGACAAGCAGGAATGGACCGGGACTGACGTAATCTTTGAAATTTCCGAAAGAGATGGACAGACGCAGTTGACTTTTATTCATAGGGGCCTAGTGCCGCATTATGAATGTTTCCAAATTTGCCGGGATGCATGGACACATTACATCCAGGGTAGTTTTAAAGAGCTGATCGTGACGGGCAAAGGCAATCCGACACCGGCAGATACGGGAGAACGTACGGATGTGCAGCCGGCACAGGAGGAGATTCCAGCAGCCTCATCCACATCGAAAAGCATTCATCACCGGCTACTGATCGAAACACCTGTGGAGACGGTTTACGGGGCTTTGACCACACAGAAGGGATTAGCCGGTTGGTGGACACCGGAGACGATTGCACAACCGGAGGTAGGCAGTATTTTGCGGTTTTCCTTTGGCCCGGATTATTTTAAGGAAATGAAGGTTGAGGAACTCAAGCCCTACAGCCGGGTAAAATGGCTCTGCCTGAAAGGTTATGAAGAGTGGATCGGGACGAAAATGACTTTCGAGCTGGAACCGCATCGTAAGGGAACTGTCCTGTTTTTTCACCACGATGGATGGAAAGACTATACTCCCGAGTTTGCTTCATGCAGTTACGATTGGGCCATGTTTTTCAGGAGCCTGAAAAGGCTGTGCGAAACCGGAAAAGGGTTGCCGTATCCGGATCAGTACCGGTAAGCTGACCGAGGGCAGTCGGTTGGAAAATAACTTAGCAGTTTCGTACAAGTTTTTTCGTCACCATTCTTCGACTTTTGTCAGGTAAAACAATTTTAAAACAAAATCTGTACATGTCATGAGTTATTTGGTATTAACAACTGTCCTGCCCATTTTTACGCTTATTTCGTTTCCTTCTCCTTCAAAAAACGGGGCGTTATTAAAACGTTTCTACAAGGAAGTATATGAAGATTGGAACATGGAAATGGTAGATGAAGTGTTGTCTGCCGAGTTTTTCTCACACGATTGGCCTGAGGGACAAAAGGGTCCGGAAGCATTCCGTAATTATTATGCAGCATTAAAAAAGGCGGTACCTGACGCTAGGTACAAGGTACAGGACCTAATTGCCGACGGGGATCGGGTAGTGGTACGCTGGGAGATGCATGGAACTCATAAAGGCTCTTTTCCGGGTATTGATATTGCTCCAACCGGACAGACTATTACACTCAAAGGGATTGCCATTTACCGGATAGAAAATGGAAAGTTAATGGAACGTTGGGTCGTGTCCGATCTTTACGGTCTGCTGGAAGAAATCCGACCATCTTCACAGCCCTGAAATGTGCATGAACTAACGTTTAAGTACAAAAAATGGGTTGATTCCAAACATCCGTGCGTACACTTTGCAGAAATGAGCGGAATCGGAAAATCCTGCATAGTGTGCGCACGCCGTTAAGGAATATCCTTCCCGCGCTTTCACTACCGCCACGAGGATTTTTTTCCAAAGAATACATTGATGAATTGATATGCCAATCTGCTCTTTAAACAGGTGTGAAAGCCTGCTCTCGGACAAAAATGAAGCTTCTGATAATTGAGACAGCGGTATGCTTTGGTCGGTGATGCGGGCGTCGATTTCTTGAAGGCAGTTACGGATCCTGAAGTCCAGATCGGCCGGAGTACCGCCTTCCCTATAGCGCTTCATCCATGAAATATTGAAATTTCCATTTTTATAGAACCGGTTTAGCCCGGGGGGATTTGCAATGGCATCATTTTGAGAGACTAATCGATATTGCTTTCTAAAATGGCTTCCCAGCGGGGATAATGGGTCCAAAAACAGCAGATTGCAGGTAGTGCCTAAGCAGCTAAAGCGATGGGGAAGATTCGAGGGAATAATGACACTGGTGATGTTGGTATGGTTTGACACAGCTGTTGTTACGTTAAATGTACCTTCCTTACAGCATACGATTTCGATGGCGTAATGCATATGCTTTTTGGTTTTGTAATCACTTTCAGTGAATACCGTGTATCCCTCGTTGATATTAAATAATTCTATGGGCATTTTGTACTATTCAACGAACCGATCTGCTGTTGTATTATCTCCCCCCCCCCGTGTGTGGATTTCGAACCGGGGATTACCTATGCCAGATCAATCTCCCGCAACCGATAAACATCCTGAACAGCCTCCAGCAGAAGCACCCCTTCTGAAAAAGGTCGTTGAAATGCCCGCCTCCCCAGGATAAGTCCCATCCCGCCGGCTCTTTTATTAATTACGGCGGTTTTGACAGACGCCGCCAGATCCGATGCTCCCTCGGACTCTCCGCCCGAGTTGATTAGACCCACCCGGCCCATGTAGCAATTCAGTACCTGGTATCTGCAGAGGTCGATGGGGTGATCGGACGTTAAGTTGCTGTACATTTTGGGATGACTTTTTGAAAAATTGATCGCGGTAAAGCCTCCATTCCCTTCGGGCATTTTCTGTTTGATGATATCAGCTTGGATAGTGACTCCCAAATGATTTGCCTGCCCTGTGATATCTGCGGCTACCTCGTAATTTTTGCCGTCTTTTTTAAATCCGTTATTACGGGTATAGCACCATAAAATGCATGCCATCCCAAGGCGGTGTGCATTTTCGAAAGCTTCTGCAACTTCAACCAACTGACGGTTGGAATTTTCCGATCCGAAGTATATGGTGGCACCTACGGCTGCTGCTCCCAAATTCCATGCTTCCCTCACGGTTCCGAACATGATCTGATCGTACTTGGTGGGGTACGTCAACAATTCGTTGTGGTTTAGTTTGACGACGAACGGTATTTTGTGGGCATATTTTCTCGACATCAGGGCCAGGTTTCCAAACGTTGTCGCAACGGCATTACATCCACCTTCGATAGCCAGTTTGATGATATTTTCAGGATCAAAATACAGTGGATTGGCTGCAAAGGAGGCGCCCGCCGAATGTTCAATGCCCTGATCAACCGGAAGGATCGAAAGGTAACCTGTGCCCGATAGCCGGCCGTGATTAAATAAGGCATTCAAATTGCGCAGGACCTGCGGATTCCGGTTGCTCAACGCAAATACATTATCTATAAATTCAGGACAAGGGACATGTAAAAGGTTTTTGGAAATAGCCCTGCTTTTAAAGCTCAGAAGATTTTCTGCCTCGTTCCCCAACAAGTGCTGTATTTCAGGATAGTCCATATGTATGATTTCTCATCTAATAATCCTCTTAGTTGCCAACATTACACCTTGCCGATTGTTTTGGATTTATACCCTCAAATGAGAGGTCTTGCCAGTATTCGCAAATATCCCGTACCTTTAATGCCACTAGTAAACATAGCGATGTCTGATATCCAAAAATCCATTGTTCTATTAGGGTGTTTTGACACCAAAGGGGAGGACTTTGCGTTTCTGCGGTCCTGTCTCTTATCCCACGGAGAAACGGTAATCACGATCAATACAGGTGTATATGGAAGTACTGCAGATTTCCCGGTGGATTTTGAAGCCGATGAAGTAGCAGTGGCAGGAGGGCATGCGCTCGACGAGCTACGTGAACGCGCAGATCGCGGCCATGCCGTTGATGTGATGGGGAAGGGGGCGGCCCGTGTGCTGGCACGCCTGTATGAGACAGGTGTATTAAAAGCTGCTATAAACATGGGCGGCGGCGGGGGGACCTACATCGCCCTGGCGGCGATGCAATCCATACCGCTTGGGATTCCCAAACTGTGTCTCAGCACGGTTGCTTCCAAGGACCTTTCCCGTCAGGTCGGCAGCAAAGACATCACCTTAATGCCATCGGTAGTCGACGTGGCGGGGCTGAACAGCATCAGCCGAATGCTGATCCGGCAAGCTGCTGCCGCTATATGCGCGATGGCTAATGTACCGGAACCCCCCGGAGTTACATTGGGGACTGTACAGCGCGTCGCTATCACCATGTTCGGTAACACCACTGCTTGTGTGATGGCATGTGCAGATCTATTAAAAGCGAAGAGTTGCGAAGTATTCGTGTTCCACGCCAATGGAGTAGGGGGACAGACGATGGAATCGCTGATACGCGAGGGATGTTTCGATGGCTTGTTGGACCTGACGACTACTGAACTGGCCGACGAGCTTTGCGGAGGTATATGCAGTGCGGGGCCAGATCGGCTGGAAGCGGCTGCCGCTTGCGGTATCCCCCAGGTGATCGCCCCGGGCTGTCTGGATATGGTTAATTTTGCACACCTGGATACGGTGCCGCAGCGGTATCGCAGTCGTTTCTTATACAGCTGGGCACCCGACGTTACGCTGATGCGTACCAACGAAATGGAAAATCGCCAATTAGGACAGTTGCTTGCCCGTAAGTTGGGACAACCCAAAGCCTCAACCGCAGTGCTGCTGCCTTTGCAGGGGCTTTCACAGCTTGATGCGAACGGAAGTGCATTTTTCGCACCGTCTGTAAACCGGGTGTTGTTTGATGCAATAAAGGAAACTGTTGCCGAGCAGGTGGAGGTTATAGAAGTTGCTGCACATATTAACGATGGCCTGTTCGCCCGGCAGGCAGTCGAAACGCTGCTTCGCTTGATGGACCAGGTTACTACCTGATAAAAGGGCAGATTTGCGAATGTTGGTAAACTTCCCGACCTTCGTACCGGAAAATAAAAGATTCATCGTATGCCAAATCCATGGACCGGGGTGGGCAACCCCTACACGAAACAGGAAGTTAGGGAGCGTCTGCAAAAGACACTAGCTGAAAATAAAGCAATCATCGCCGCCGGAGCAGGTACAGGTATCAGTGCCAAATTTATAGAACGGGGAGGTGCCGACCTCATCATTATCTACAATTCGGGGCGCTTCCGTATGGCGGGACATGGCTCTACCGCCGGACTGATGGCCTATGGTGATGCCAATGCCGAAGCACTGGAAATCGGTGAATTTGAAGTATTACCAGTGGTCAACGAAATTCCCGTCATCTGTGGTGTGCACGGCTCTGACCCCCGCCGCCGGATGTGGCACCATTTACTGAAGGTGAAGGATATGGGGTTCTCCGGTGTCAATAATTTCCCTACCCATTCCATCGTTGATGGTCATTTTCGCCAAGTGTTGGAAGAAACGGGTATGGGGTTTGCCAAAGAAGTGGAGATGATCCGTTTAGCGACCAAGATGGACCTATTTTCCATTGTATATGTAGCTACGCCGGAAGAAGCAAAGCAAATGGCCGATGCCGGTGCCGATGCGATCATCTCCCACGTGGGCACCACGGTAGGAGGTTCCATCGGGGTGGTCAACGCTACGCGCAGCATGGATTTTACCATCGAGCGGACCCAGGAAATCATTGATGCTGGCCGATCGGTTAATCCCGACATTTTCTTTCTTGCCCATGGAGGGCCGATCAATACCCCGGAAGATGTCCGTTACGTACTTGACCATACTACGGCACAGGGATTTGTTGGTGCTTCTTCCTTGGAGCGCATGGGCGTTGAAGAATCGCTGACGGAATTAACACGTGCATTCAAGGCGTTGACATTACGGTAAGCCTATAAGCCGTTATCGGGTTGCCGTCCAAAAACCAGACAGGATGTCCGTGCCAGATTTTATTTTCGGCTTCAGACAGATGGGCATTGATTTCTTTCGCGAGCAAATCACAGATCAAGTTATCTTCCGTGGTTTTTGACTTGTTGTAATCTGAAATGCCTTTTGAATGGGTTGCCATTGTATTTATTAATTCAATGTTTATGATATGCAGGTCATGGCAAAAAGAAGTTTTAAAAAGAATAACCGAATGAAATGTACGGAAGATAGGGAATAAAATCCCCTTCATAGAGAATAGGGGATAAGCCTGCCCTGAAGTTAAATCCACCGTCAACCGGCTGTTTACGGTATCCAAAGGTTAAAGAACCCAATACCTGATTATCGACGTCCCGGCCACGATAATATTCCGTATACCAACCCTGTTCATCATACTGGTAATCATACCGGTCATATGAATTGCGGATATAGGATGCACCCGCACCCATTTCAAAATAGTGGCCGTTTTTTCCAAGTAGATAGTTTACCTGTACGGGTAATGTTAAATAGTCTTCATTGTCTATCGAGAAATACCCCAACCCGGCTTTGCCGCCCCATCCGTTCCGTGTATGCTGAAAGCGGAAATCGTAATTTGCCGAGATAAACCCCGGCCCTCCTAGCTCAACAAAAAATGACTGCGCACGTTGTCCTGGCTCATATATATCTATTTTTCGGTCTTGGGCTATTCCAACAAAAGAAAGAGATGCCAACAGCAAGATTAGTAGAGCACTTTTGGATAGGTATATCATAACGCAAAAAACTAGTGGCCCAAAGAAACGAAAAAATAGCCAAAATATCTGGGGAAAATGCGTTACTGAGCAGCAAAGAGAGAGGGTGGGCCATACTTACATTAAAAAGCCGCCTCCTAGTAAATCGTCTCCTTCATAAAACACTGCGGACTGCCCAGGTGCAATGCCCTTTACGGCGTGGTGGAAATCTACCTTTACCCGATTTCCTTCCTGTACAATCGTACTGGTCATTCCGGCATCCTTATAGCGGATTTTGGTTACCGCCTCCATAGACTGGGCAATGGAGGCATATTTTACGAGGTTTACGTTTTTTACGTAAGCCTCCTGACGTTGCAATTCATGTTCGTCACCTAGTACAACGGTATTGCTTTCCGGTAATATCTGTGTGACGAATATAGGCCGACCCAACGCGATGCCAAGGCCTTTGCGTTGACCTACGGTATAATAGGGATATCCCTGATGCTGCCCAACTACTGTGCCATCGGTCAGCACAAAGTTACCCGTTCCGATCCGGTCGTCAATATCTTCTACATGATGGCGTAGGAATGCCCGGTAATCATTATCCGGAACAAAACAGATTTCGTAGCTTTCTGATTTATGGGCAAGCTCCAACTGCCCCATTTCTGCAGCCATTTGACGAATTTCGGTCTTCGTAAAACTACCAAGCGGGAACTGTGTGCGGGCAAGATTTTCCTGTGATACACCCCAAAGTACATAGGACTGATCTTTATGGGTATCCTTTCCTTTGGAGATAACATACCGACCATTGTCCTGCAGCCGGATGTTGGCATAATGGCCTGTTGCAATAAATTCACAGTCCAACTTATCCGCCCGTTTGAGAAGTGCTTCCCATTTGATATGGGTATTGCAGAGTACGCACGGATTGGGTGTCCGGCCAGCCAAATATTCGTCCACGAAATTATCAATGACAAAATCGCCGAACTCGCCACGGATATCAAGTATATAGTGCGGAAAACCGTATGACACAGCCAACGCCCTTGCATCATTGATGCTGTCGAGGCTGCAGCAACCTGTCTCCTTGGAGGAGCCTCCTGAGGACGCATAATCCCAGGTTTTCATGGTCAGCCCGATCACCTCGTACCCTTGTTCGTGGAGCATCACTGCTGCCACCGAACTGTCCACTCCTCCGCTCATGGCAACCAATACTCTTCCTCTTTTACTCATCGTTATTTATAAAAACGCAAAGATACAGCTATTTTTTTACCCTATTGTTTTGGAGCTGTCATTTTATCCCAAACGTAATCAATGGCTTGGCTTCGTTGGATGAACAATTTTAAAAAAAAATTTTCTGAAATGAAAAAAGGCGCTACATTTGCAATCCCAAAACGGCGGTAATCGCTGTTTCAAAAAGGGTACCATAGCTCAGTTGGTAGAGCAAAGGACTGAAAATCCTTGTGTCGCTGGTTCGATTCCAGCTGGTACCACGAGAAACCCCTTATGTAGATTGTATGAGGGGTTTTTTCGTTTTATGTTGTCGGTTTCGTTGTCGGTTTGATTAGATAGGGTCGATTTTCCGGCAATAATTCAGTAACTTTGGACCAAGGCCGTGAGGCTGTAAATTTTAACCAAAAAAGAAACCCCGTCCGGCTGGATGGGGTTTCGACGTCTTATTGACCGGACTTAGGATTACACCTCTATCGAAATCTTCACCTTACCACCGAGCCCTTTCTCAACGATGTCGTATAGGGTTTTTAATGTAAGATTGCTCCCGTTGTTCTCGATCCTCGAAATATATTCCCTTTTCCGGTTCACCAAATCGGCAAGTTCCGCCTGGGTGAGGTGTTTATCTTCCCTCGCCTTCCTAAGCAACAAGCCGACCTTGAAACCTTCGAAATCCCTTTCCAGCGCGTCCCTTCTTTCGGTACCCTTGGCACCGTAAACACTATCCTTGATGTCTTTCCAGCTTTTAGTTTCCATCATTTGCTCCTTTTCTGTTCGTAATATTCAGCCATCAATCTCAATGCCCTATCGATTTCCTTCTTCGGGGTTTTCTGTGTTTTCTTCTGGAAACCGTTCAGCAATATGACCAACCGTTCACCATCAAAGAAACAGAATACCCACCAGATGTTTGAGCCAAGCTGTATCCGTGCCTCGTATAGCCCATCTATTCCGGTCATGGCCTTCAGGTAATTCGATGGCACACGCTCCAGTGTCTCAATGGCTTCGATAATCTTGAAAATCTTGTCCTGCACCTTTTGTGGCTGGCCATTGAGGAAATCCTCAAAGTAGTTCCTGAATGCAATGACTTCCCTGACTTTCACGACACAAAGGTAACTTATAAGTTACTACTATGCAAATTATTTCGAGTGCCGGTTATGTCACCGAGTTTTATTTTGAGCAAAGGACTGAAAATCCTTGTGTCGCTGGTTCGATTCCAGCTGGTACCACCTATGTTTTAAGTCCTTTTTAGCCAAAAAAAGGGCTTTTTTTATGCCTTGGCGCATAATTCCGCCCCGGACTCGCAGCGTCCAGAATCGTCCCGAACGATGGGTTCAACAGGAAAAATTGTTGGACCTGGCGGGGTGAGCGTCACAAATACGTCACAGCTTTTCCCGCCGCAAACCAGAATGCCATGGCGACAGTGTGCGCAAAGGTGTATGACCACCACGGGAAAACGGATGGTAGCTACAATGTTAAGATCCGCGTGTTCCACAGGGGTGCCCGAAAATTCATCTGCACCCAGCACGTAACAGACAAACAGATCGGAAACGACGGCAGGGTGAAAGACCTCGCCATCCGGGCCCTGCATGACCCCTTTTGAGGATTACCGGTTCCCGAAGGCGCTCCCAGGGGCAGGAAAAAGAAGCTGGTGGGCCGGGCGGTTCCTCTGCTGAAAAAGTACATCAATGTACTGCGGGACCGGTATGCCACCTTCGAGAACCTCGACCACGCGCTGGCGGAGGGCATGAAGTAGCTGCGCAAGAAACTGGGATTCGACCGGCCGGCGACCGTCTCAGCGGGTACCTGTAGGATAGCGGAGGATAGTGTGGCAAGGCTGATAGGGATAACCATGGTTATGAGTTTTTCGGACGTTCAAAATTATTCTTTTCTTCGGCGGTTCACTCGCGTTTGATATTAATTTTTGGTTAATTGTTGTTTGAAAAGTCCCTTACTATTCGGTATAATATCCCGCTAAAAAATGCCCATTTGTAGGTATTTTTCGAGTTGTGGTTGTAATTGGTGTATAGTGAGTTGTTTGTAATTAGGTGTTGTCTGTCGGGATAATCGGATTCTGCGATCAAATAATTTAACTGCAGGATAAAGGATATTCTTCTTCAATCTCGCTGTTTCGGTTTGAACAACAATGCACTTCCGATCAGGACAATCCCGATGAATATCCCGAGGTACGCATTGGAAGCATTATCCCTAACGTAGGAAAATACCCCCGCGGCGATGCTCAGAATCCCGATAACGAGGATGATGGTTTTTAACGATGTATTCATGGCGAACGAATTTGGTTAGTCTTTTATCGCGCGAACGATCTTTTCCATACAATAATAGCAATTTTCCATCTATTATATTGAAGAACTCGATAAAACCTACATTTTTAAGAAGTCTAAGGTGATAGTCTCTAATCTTTAGCGCTCAGTTCTCGACTCGAGAATCCTCCGTTTTGCTTACGCCCCAACGAAACATTTTGCTTCGGGCCTTGTTGGCAAAAAAGGAGGGAGACCACAATGACAAACAAGAAAAAACAACAGCCACCGGTCGATCCGGAAAAGATAGAAAAAGGAATTGCAGAAAATGAGCGTGCAGGCCACGAGGCCTTTGATCGGCAGCAGCAGTACGACGACTCGGACGATGACCAGTCGAGTATCCGTGAAACCAACGATCCCGACGAAGTGGACCGCGAAGGCGGGGATTTAGCCGGCACGGCGGCAGGTAATTTGGATGAGGAATAATGGAAGTTAGCTAAGCCTTTATAGCACAATAATCTTTAACCGGCTCTTCGCGATGGTGTCGAAATAGCCCTCGAAGGCTTCCAATTGCTCGATTGTCGGTTTTCTGTTGAGAACACCCCCCCCTTTTTTTTGGCGCTTCCAACCTAGTAGCGAATCCTGTAGGAATGCTTGTTTTTGTCTTCAGGTAAGTTTCTGTGTGCACGGCACCGTCGCGGTCTCCTTTTATCCCGGTAAATGTATCAAGGTTATTTGGTCCTGTAGCTGGTTTCCCGGTACTGTGCCGATAAGGCCATTTTTTCGTATGTTAGCAATTTATCGGATGTAAAACCTTGTACGGCTTATGAATAGGCAAATGCAGATACCGGATAAAAACGAGAAGTTTCCGATTACGGGTTACGATAGGCTCTGTTTCTTAAAAAATACCGTCACCAATCCCAGCATTGAGGTGGGTGACTATACGTATTACGACGATTTCGAGGACGTGGCAAACTTTGAGCGGAATGTCATGTATCATTATGATTTCCTTGGCGATAAATTGATCATCGGTAAATTCTGTATGATCGCTTCCGGCGTCAAATTCATCATGAACGGGGCGAACCATAAAATGGATGGCATTACGGCATATCCGTTCAATATTTTCGGAAAAGACTGGAAGCGCGTGGAACCCAGGTTATCCGACCTCCCGTTTAAAGGGGATACCATAATCGGAAACGATGTATGGATTGGGAATAACGCAACGATTATGCCCGGTGTAAAAGTAGGGGATGGGGCCATCATCGCTACGAATGCAACAGTGGTAAAGGACGTTGCACCGTATACGGTTGTCGGTGGCAATCCGGCAACGGAAATCCGGAAACGGTTTTCCCCTGAAAAGATAGCGGAACTTTTAACCATGAAATGGTGGGATTGGAATATCGAAAAAATCACGGAAAACCTGGAATTCCTTACGGGAAAAAATCCTGGCGTTTGAAATGGCCAGCGGAGGTCGTAAAGAAGTGTTCGATGCTGAACGGACGGCATACAGCTCCTTTCCTTCGGAGATAATGTGATAAGCCTGCCCATATTTATCCGTTTCCGTATACCGATAAGTGACCGCGTGGACTTTCCCGTCAATCTCTATCGGAATGTCATTGAATTCATATTCCATATTTGGTTAACTGCTGTGATAGAAAAAGGTTTTTTAAGGATATATTCAGCTATAAAAAGCGAAAAGCCCGGTATATTTGGGATAACCGGACTCTTCAATCAACCTAAACCTAAGCAGATAACAGCGATGTGATCGGATTGTTTTCGATGCTGGAGTTTTTTTATGATTTTTTCCAAAGAGTGGTGTCAGAAACCAAACCCGCTGATAGCTGTTTATGAATAGAGCCCCAACTGGCCGCTTGGCGCAAGCGCGAGGCCACAGTAGAGAAGCGGCTAGCAAGCGCGCAGGGTACCCGGAAAAGGTAAAGCCTGCCATTATTCGATATGCTTATTTTTCCTGCTTTTCCAGATCGGTCTCCGTGTGCATAGCGCAACGCCATTGCCGGCCTTCTTTTACCCAAGTGGACGTGCAGGCACATTTCATGGCTTTTCCGTCATAGTCCAGTTCGATCAGGTACGCAATCAATGCATGGTCTTCCGCCGTTTCGACTTGTTCGTCCGAAATGCTTTTCACGCTTATTTTTTTCCCGGCGCCCTGTTCAAACATTTTTTTGTAGGTCGGTTCGTCTACGCTCATGACACCCCGTTTTCCGGCTACAATGCAGGGGAATTTGGTTAGATCCCTTACCGTTTCATAGTCCTGGCTGTTCATGGCAGCCCAGTATTTCCGTTCGAGTTTACTGATTTCCGTTTTCATGGCAACTCCTGTTTGTGTACGTTTTTTAACAAATAGGGATGTCAAAATGTTCAACTTTGTTTTATGCTGCCCAGCTGTCCCGGTTACCCCCGTAACTTGTCGCCTTTGCCCGGGCCCTTTGCGTGACCATTGGCATATCTTTGTAAGTAGCTACGGACCCAGGGGATAACGAAGCAGGGACCGAAGGACCGCCGGATAAACTGGCTGTCTATGCGGAAGAAAAAAATGAAACAAAACTTGTGCAAGTAAATACTTGCCTGTATATTTGCAAGCAAATACTTGCGCAATATGGAAGCACGTAGGGACGTTTTTCAGGCCATTGCCGATCCCACACGCCGGGCAATCATCGGTATGATTGCTAAGGAGCCCACCAATGTAAACACCATCGCCGAACAATTTGATGTTAGCCGCCAGGCGATTTCCCTGCACCTGAAAATACTCACGGAATGCGGTTTGCTGTCCATGAAGCAGCAGGGGCGCGAACGCATCTGCGAAGCGAAGCTGGAAAAGCTTGGCGAGGTAAATGAATGGATCGCGCAATACAAACAGTTCTGGACACAGAAACTGGATGCGCTGGAAAACTACCTGAACGATCTCTCCGACGATACATCAGCAGATAAAACGTTAAATCATGAAAAATCCACAGGAAAAATCAGCAAAGGAACAGGACGGCCATGAAGTCGTTGTTGAGCGGGTACTCAATCACCCCGTTGAAAAAGT
>Ga0182741_1000364_pt1 | contig 69695 bp, 64 predicted proteins | sample eDN5th37CBELigOP_FD_128874 | JGI IMG/M metagenome (GOLD analysis project Ga0182741, IMG submission 128874) | Enriched Organic Plus compost microbial communities from Emeryville, California, USA - eDNA 5th pass 37_C BE-Lig OP (version 2) (version 2) ...
GCTTCGTTATATGTGGGCCAGTTCCTGGTCTTGTATGCGGGGGGTGTGGGTCTGCTCATGCCCTCCAGCTACCATACTGGATTCACAAGATGAATCCCTCACAGGATTTGTGCAACAGAGCCGCCAGGACCGGGAGACAAAGGCGGGCGAGGATGCACATAGCCTGGCTCGCAGCTTTTCCACCGAGGTTCAGGGCTCTTACAAGAAGGTGACGGCAAGCGCCCATGGCGGCTTCAAATCCGAATCTTCGTCGAAATCCTTGTGGGAAGAGTCCTTCCAGGACGTGGAGGTCACCAGCGCCGGCGGCAATCCGGCCCTGGCGCTTGACCCTTATGGATGGGCGACGACGCTGAGCCATGCGGGATGGTGGAGCGTCATCTCATTCGCGGATGTCGTGCCGATCATCTTCCTGCTGCCCGAGGCGCTGAGAAAACCGATCATCGATATTTTCGTGGAAGGCAGGATCGAGGAAAAGCTGCGCTCGCCGATCGACTGGGAGAAATACCGGACCCAGCTGCTTCATCACAGCGTGGCGACGGATCCCGGTTCGGAAAAGCTGACGATCGACGATCCCGCCGTGCCGCGGCATCGCGATGAAAAGGCTGCCGAAACGAAAGACGAAGGGCCGGCCGAAACAGAGGGCGACGAGCTGACGATCAGTTCCTGATCGGCCGCCATCCCGTTCATGCGTATCGACGTGGTTGATAAGGAAGGGAGCATCATCATGGATATCGAGAAATTCAGCCTGCGGAATGGCGGCGGTTTCGTTGCCAAGCTTCACGTGGTCGCGGCGCCGCCCGATGGCGGCAGCAGCCAGACCTATGAGGAGAACACCGACATTCCCCTGGGCCAGGAGAAAACCGTGGATCTGGGGTCGCTCAAGATCCCCGAGGGCTCGCGGGTGAAGCTGAAGGCTTTCGTCGTGTGGGGCAATGACAACGTGGCGCAGCAGGCCTTCGTCTATCGCAAGGGGACGAACAAGACCGCCAAGTATTCCATCACCGGCACGACGCTTGACAACCAGCTTGGCCTGATCGGCGTGCAGTGAACATGCGCCGGCAGAGGCGGAAAGTCTGCCCGGCCTTTGCCGGCGCGCCAGCCGCGTTTCTGAACGAATATTCCTATGTGGAGGACAAGCAATGCCATGGAGTCATCAAGCCAACCTGGACATGCAGGAAATCCGGCGAATGACCGATGCCGATGATTCGGAAATGGAACAGCTCATGACCAGCATGGGGCAATGGGCGCGGGCCAATCTGAACGGCCGCCATTTCATCCCCTTCGGCAGGTTCCGGGATCACGGCGTTTCATTCGTCGTGGAGAATGGCGAGATCATGGGCGCGCAATATGGCGACACGCTATAGCGCGGCATGACTTCGTTTTCCATGCCGGCATGAGCGGACGCGCGTTCCCCGGGGGCGGCGACGCTTGCGGCCCCGGGGCGCGATGCCCGGTTTTGCCGCTTGCCCCTTGTTCCGCGGCGGATGGGGTCCGCGCCAGCCCGGCGGGATGCGCGCATTCCGCCGGCCGTCTTGGCCCGGATGCCTGCCTTGCGGGCAGGGGGCCGTCTATGCGCGGGGCCGTCCTGCCGGTCCCGCGATGCCCGATGCCCCATCCGCGCCGGCCTCGATTTCCTCGGCCACGAGTTTCTGGAGCGTCCAGATGTAGTCGTCATGGATGCCGTGCTCGGCCAGCCCCCGGACCGTGCGCAGCAGGTATTCCGCGCCCGAGCCCGCCGCCCCCGCGGCGCGGGCCAGCCGCCGTGCCTGTTCCGCGACCGTCAGCTCGGCGCGCTGCGTGCCGACCGGGTCGGCATAGAAGGTCAGGGCCGGCTCGCGGCCGCGCCGGGTCTCGACCTCGATCCAGCAGGCATTGGCAGAGAGTTCATGCGCGACAAGCTCGCGCCGCAGGATGGCGCGCAGCGATTCCGCCTCGCTGCCTTCGGCGATTTCCAGCACCAGCCCCTCGCAGCTGCCGCCCGAGGCCAGGGCCAGCATCAGCCCCGGCCGCTCGGGCGTGCCGCGGAAATGATCGAGCGAGATCGAGAAGCTGCGATGCCAGCCGATCGCGGTGGCGCGGCGGCGCGCGCCCACGGCAAATCCGGGATTCCAGATCAGCGACCCATAGGCGAAGACCGGGATCGGCCGCGGCCGATCCTGCGTCAGCCGCTGGGCCAGGCGGTCGAGATCGGCATCCTCGAGCATCCGCCAGCGCGGATCGTGCAGCGGCCCCTCGGCCGCGGCGACGCGGGCGACATGATCGTCGGACAGCACGATGGGACGGCAATTGGCCATGGGATTTCCTGCAGGCAAGGACTGGTTCACCCGCGCAGGGTTCCCGCCGGAGCGGCCGCGGGTCAACCCCCAAACGGGGCCGGGCGGGGGGACCGAGGGGGGCCATCCCAAGCGCCGGCTTGCCCCGGCAGATGACCGGCAGCCGGGCGGGGCGGGGGGTTACAGGCGCCGTTCGCCGGAGCCCGCCGCCTGGTGATGCCAGGCCAGCGTCTGCGGCCGCACCCTGGCCAGCGCCTGCACCAGCATGCCGGTGATCGCCGCCTTCAGCAGATCGCCGGGAATGAAGACCGCGACCAGGGTGAAGGCTTCGAGCAGGCTTTTCTGCGCCACGATGGCAAGCCCGGTCGCGCCGAAGACATAAAGGACCGCGATCCCGCCGAAAACCGCGCCCAGCCCGCCCGCCAGCCCGGCCGAACGCAGCCGCACATGCTCGACGAACAGCCCGGTGGCAAAGGCCGCGACCGGAAAGCCGAGCGCAAAGCCCGCCGTCGGCGCGACGAAGGCGCCAAGCCCGCCGCGCCCGCCCGCCAGCAGCGGCAGGCCAAGCGCCACCAGCAGCAGGAACAGCGCCGCCGCCGCCGCGCCGCGCCGCGCGCCAAGCACCGCGCCGGCCAGCATGACGCCCAGCGTCTGCGCCGTGATCGGCACGCCGAAGCCGAGGGTGATCTGCGGCACCAGCCCCAGCGCCGCGATCATCGCGGCGAAAAGGGCGATCTGGGCGATATTGCGTTCCATGCTGCTACTCCTGTCCATGCGGTCCAAGCGGGCCGCCGCGCGCGCGCAAAGCTTCGCCGACATGATCGGCATCGTCCAGTGCCTGCAGGGTCAGCGGCAGGATCAGCCGCCAGCCGGGACGGCGGCGGGACCGGGCGCGCCAGGCCTCGGCCAGGGTCTCGGCGCGGGCGACCAGGACCGGGGTGAAGCGGATGACCAGCGGGATGGCGATCTCCAGCATCCCGGTCGGCAGGCCCAGCCGGCGCACCGGCGCGGTCAGGCGGCGGACCAGCTCGACCAGATCCTCGAGCCCCGTGGTCATCGTCACCAGGTTGGCCAGCGCCACCAGCGTCACCATGCGCAGGGTGATGAGCAGCCCCAGGCGCATGTCGCCGGCCGCCGCGTGCCAGGCCAGCAGGACGGCGACAAAGGGCAGCACCACCCGCAGGCTGCGCAGCCCCGCGCGCAGGAAGACCGGCCCCGGCGCGGCGTAAAGCGCCAGCACCGCGACCAGCGCCGCGGCATGGATCGCGATGTCGCCCACCATGAACAGCGCGGTCGAGGCCAGGCACAGCCCCCCGAGCTTCGGCCCGGCCGGCCAGCGATGGGCGCGGGTCTCAACCGGCGAGGTCAGCGATATCATCAAGCTCTCCCAGCCGGATCATCTCGGCGGTGAAATCGGGCAGCAGCCGGGCCGGCGCGCCCTGCGCCACGATGCGGCCGCGGTCCAGCCAGAACAGTTCGTCGCAGCTCTCGAGGTCCGAGGGCTCGTGCGAGATGTGCAGCAGCCGCGTCTCGATCCGGTGCAGATAGCGGGCAAGCTGCCGCCGGGTCGGGATGTCGAGCCCGGCATAGGGCTCGTCCAGGATCAGCAGGCGCGGCCGCATGGCCAGCACCGCCATCATGCAGACCAGGTGCTTCTGGCCCTGCGACAGGGCCGAGATCGGCGCGTCCTTCCAATGCAGCTTGTCGAAGGAGCGCAGCACCGATTCGACCCGCGCGGCGGTCTGCGCCTTGTCCAGCCCCTGCTGGCGCGGGCCGAAGGCGATTTCCTCGGCGACGCGGGGAAAGATGATCTGGTGCTCGGGGTTCTGGAACAGGATGCCCACGGTTTCCAGAGCCGCGCGGCGGTCGCGGAACACGTCCCGGCCGCCGATGCGGAGCTGGCCGCGGGTCGGCGCGATCAGCCCGGCCAGCAGCCGCGCCAGCGTGCTTTTGCCCGAGCCGTTCCGGCCCACCACGCCGATGCGCCGGGCCGAGGAATGCAGGGTGACGCCGTCCAGCACAGGGCGCCCCGCGACCTCATAGCCCAGGTCGTCCAGCCGGATGGCGCATTGGGCCGTTTCACAGCGATGCAAGCGCAGTCTCCTTTTCTGGCCGCGTTCCCCGGCGTGCGGGCGGGTAGAAGCCCGGCGCCGCCGCTTGTGCCGGGTTTTGCCGCGAAAGCAATAGGCCAGCGGGCTGGGCCGGAGCAATGGCCCTGCATGCCTCGGGGCATGGGCGGGGGCCGGAAAAGGCCGGAGGGGCGGACGGGCCGGGCCCGGTCCCGCGGCGCCTAGTTCGCGCCGGTGATGTCGCGTGCCACCAGATAGGCCATCGCAAGCCCCCGCCCCAGCGCGATGCCGCTGTTATAGCCGGTGCCGGTCACGGTCTGGGCGGTGCAGGAGCCGACGCCGTGCAATCCGGGGATCACTGCGCCTGCCTCGTCCAGCACCCGCCCCTCGCCATCGACATGGATGCCGCTGTTGCCGACCGCGGCCGCGACGAAGCGCAGGCGAAGCCCGTGGAACGGTGCTTGGGCGATGCTGCCCAGAACCGGGTTGGGCTGATGCGCCGGATCGCCATAGAAGCGGCGCACGAAGTCGCGCGTGCCGCGGCTGAAATCCTCGTCGATGCCGGTTTCGGCAAAGCGGTTGAAGCGTTCCGCCGTCGCCTCCAGCCCGTCGGGATCAATGCCCAGCTTGCTGGCCAGTTCGCGCAGGGTCGGCGCCGAAGTGACCAGCCCTTCGGGATAATCGGCGCCGGGCGGGGTCATGCCCAGCCCGTATTTGCGATGGTGCTGCTCGTCGAAGATCAGGAAGAAGGGCAGGTTTTCCGCCGTGTCGTCCATGGTGGCTTGCGCGATGTCCACCCAATAGGAATCGTCGCAATAGCGCCGGCCATGGCGGTTGACGATCATGGTATGGGGCATCGCCGTATCGGGACCGTAGGAAAAGCCCTCGTTATAGTCCGACTTCCAGCCGGGCTGCATCGTCTGCGCGCTAGGCGGCAGCTTCACCACCGCGCCGCCGACCGAACGGGCAAGCCTGATGCCGTCGCCGCGCAGGGTTTTCGGACCGACGCTGCCCCATTGCTCGGGGTCCAGCCCGACGATTTCGCGCACCAGGTCGGGATCGTTGTCGAAGGTGGAGGTGGCCAGCACCACCGGCCCGTCGAACTCGGCCATGCCGGCCTCGCAGGTGGCGACCACGCCGACGACCCGGCCCGAGGCGTCGCTTTTCAGCCGCGTGACGCGATGCCCGAGCAGGATGGTGATGCGCGGGTCGCGAATGGCGCGGGCCAGGAAACTGCCGACCACGCCGGGGCCGAAGGTCAGGACTTCCGGTCCGCCATCGAGGGCCGCGCGGCGTTCGGACTGGCCAAAGCCCTGGATGGGGCCGCCTTCGTCCTCATCGGCGGTTTCGTCGACGATGCTGATCCGGCGGCCGCGTTCGAACAGTTCGGCATAGGTCAGGCCGACCGGGAAATAGGGGCTGATCAGCAGCTTGTCGCGCCAGGCGCCCAGGGCGTCCCGCGTGATGGGCGCATTGGTCAGGTAGCGGCCGGCCGGCATCGCGCCCTCGGCCTCGTTGTGGTAATCGGCCAGGCCGGGGATCACCGCCCAGCGGATCGCGCCGGTTTCCTCCCAATAGCGCATCGCGTCGGGGGCGGTGTCGATCCAGCGCCGCATCGCCTGTTCGTCCAGATATTCGGGAAAGCGGTGGGCGATGGCGCGGATATAGCTTTCCGCGCGCTGCTTGCTGTCGCCCTCGATGCCTTCGCGCAGGGCGACATGATTTGCCCCCACCCAGACCTGGCCGCCGGAATAGGCGGCGGCGCCGCCCATCTTGGCACCCGCCTCCAGCAGGACGACAGGGCGCCCTCGATCGGCCAGAGCAATCGCGGTGGCGATGCCGCTGAGCCCACCCCCGACGACGACCACGCTGTCCGCCGCATCGGAATTTCCGCTCCTCATTTCCATACCTCCTCCATACCTCCCTGGTCACGGAAAATTTGTAGACATAAGATGGTTTATATGTATGCATAGAATCAACATAAAAATACAATTATCCAGCCAATCTAGGGAGAGAAAGATGAGAGGATTCAGGCCATGGCTTGCCGCGGCCGCGCTGTCGGCGCTTTGCGTTCCGCAGGCGGGCGCCGAGGAGCATACGATCGTCGCGCTGCAATCGCTGACCGGGGCCGCGGCCTTTGTCGGCATCCCGATCACCGAGGGCATGAAGCAGGCGGTGAGGGAATCGAACGCGGCGGGCGAGTTGGGCGAGGGCCGGCGCATCAACCTGGTGATTGCCGATGACGCGACCGACCGGACGCAGGCCACCACGCTGGTCACGCGCTATGGCCGCGATCCTTCGGTGCTGGCGATCCTGGGGCCGACCAGCGGCGCGGTGGCGCAGCTTGGCGCGCAGGTCGGCAACGAGTTGAAGGTGCCGGTCCTGACCACGACCAACAATCCCAAGATCCTGGAATACGGGCCCTGGTCCTATATCATGACGCAGACTCCGGCGGATTCGATCACCCATCTGGCGGATTATGCGGCGCAAAAGCTGAAGCTGAAGAACTGTGCGCTGATCGGCATTCAGAACATCGAGGTCTATGTGCAGCTTCTGCAAGAGTTCGAGCAGGGCATCACCGCGCAAGGGGTTGCCATCGGGGCGCGCGAAATGGTGCAAAGCACCGATACCGATTTCAGCTCGATCTCGACCAAGATCGCCTTTTCCGATGTCGATTGCGTCTTCATCGCCTCTTATGCGGCGCAGGGCGCGGGCATCGCGACGCAGCTGCGCCAGGCGGGTCTGGACCCCAAGGTCACGGTGATGGGGCTGAATATCTTCTCGTCGCCGGAATTCGTGAACATCGCCGGCGCCGCGGCCGAAGGCGTGCATTTCTATGGAGAATGGATCCCCGGCGGCTTCGACGCCAGCAGCCGCGCCTTTGCCCAGCGGTTCGAGGCCGAAACCGGCGCGGCCCCCGACAGCTGGGCGGCGGTTGGCTATTCGATCATGCGGGTGCTGATCGAGGCGCTGGCCAAGGCCGGGCCCGAGCCGACGCGCGACGACCTGCGCGAGGCGCTGGATGCGACCAAGGACGTGCCGGTGCGGATCGGCTTCGGGCGCTATTCGCTGCTGGACGACCGCCGTCCGATCTATGGAACCTATGTCCTCAAGATCGAGAACGGCAGCTATGTCGCGGTGACGGACTGAGGACTGGCGCCGGGATCGGCGCGCGGATGGCCGGCTGCGCATCGCAGGGTTTGCCGATCCCGCCTTGTGCCTGTGGCGCGGCAGGATGCGGGCCCGGCGCCAGAAAAACGTTTCAACGAATCGCGCCGTATGTTAATTGATTAGTCAGTCAAATGGTGGTGGTTTGACATGGTATCGACTGCCGGGCCTTCGGGTCCGGCTTCTCTCGGTCCGGGGCCGGGCCAGTCGGGGCTCAGGCCAGGAAGCGGCGGAACTGCCGCAGCGCCAGCCAGAACAGAACGCCGCCGATCACTGCCAGCGCCAGGAGCTGCGGCCAGACCACCCCCAGCCCCGCGCCCCGGAACAGCACGCCCTGCGACAGGATGACGAAATGCGTGTTGGGCGCCAGCGACATCAGCGCCCGGATGATGTCGGGCATGCTTTCGCGCGGGGTCATGCCGCCCGACAGCACCTGGAGCGGGAACAGCACCAGCATCAGAAGCAGGCCGAATTGCGGCATCGACCCGGCCATGGTGGCCAGGAAGATGCCCATCGAGGTGGTCGCGAACAGCATCAAGGCCGCCGCGGCGATGAACAGCGGCACCGAGCCCGCCACCGGCACCTGCAAGGCCATCTGCACCACCACGGTGATGGCAAAGCTGGAGGCCAGCAGCACCACCAGCCCCATGGTCCAGATCTTGGACAGCATGATCTCGGCCACAGTCACCGGCATGACCAGCAGGTGCTCGACGGTGCCATGTTCCTTTTCGCGGATCAGCGCGGCGCCGGTCAGGATGATCGACAGCATGGTCACGGCGTCGATGACGCTGTTGATCGCCCCGAACCAGCCCGCGTCCAGCGACGGATTGTAGCGCGCCCGCAGCGCCAGCTCGACCGGCGGGGCGGCGTCCCCGCGATGGCCGGCCAGGAACTCCGAGACCTCGGCCGTCACGATCTGCTGGACATAGCCGCTGCCGGTGAAGGCCTGGCTCATCCGGGTGGCGTCCACGTTCAGCTGGATCGCGGGATGGCGGCCGGCCAGCAGGTCGCGCTGGAAATCGGGCGGGATGTCCAGCGCGAAAGTGTCCAGCCCCTCGTCCATGCGGCGGTCCATCTGGGTGGTGGTGATCAGCCGCGGCGTGCCGAAATAGGGCGGGGTGAAGGCCGAAACCATGCGCTCGGAAAGCGCCGAGCGGTCCTCGTCCACCACGGCGATGGCGGCGTTGGACAGGCTTTCCGGCATCGCCTTGGATTCGGTATAGATCGACAGCGAGAAGGCATAGACGATCAGCAGCAGCATGGCCGGGTCGCGCCACAGCCCGCGCAACTCCTTGATGCCCAGGTTCCAGACGTTGCGCAGCTTCATTTGGCCTGTTTCCTCAGCAGGATCGCGCTGAGCCCCAGGATCAGCGGCCCCGCCGCCGCCAGCGCCGCGAAGGCCATGCCCAGGTCGTCGAAGCCCAGCCCCTTGGAGAAGGCCCCGCGCGAGGCGATGATGAAATGCGTGGTCGGATAGATCTCGCCGATGGCGCGGCCCACGCCTTGCAGCGACGAAACCGGGTCCAGCAGCCCGGAATATTGCGCGCCGGGGATCATGGTCAGCAGCACGGTCGCAAACAGCGCCGCCGCCTGGCTGCGCATGAAGGAGGAAATCAGCAGCCCCATGGCCGTGGTGGCGCAGACGTAAAGCGCCGCGGCCAGCGAAAAGGCCGCCAGGCTGCCGGTGAAGGGCACCCGGAACGCAAAGACCGCGAAACCGGTCATCAGCGCGAAGTTCAGCATCGCCAGCGCCACATAGGGCAATTGCTTGCCGATCAGGAATTCCAGCCGCGTGACCGGGGTGACGTAGAAATTGATGATCGAGCCCAGTTCCTTTTCGCGCACCACGCTGAGCGTGGTCAGCACCGCCGGGATCAGCAGCAGAAGCAGCGGGATCACCGCCGGCACCATGGCGACGATGCTTTTCACGTCGGGATTGTAGCGAAAGCGCGTCACCAGTTCGAAGGCGCCCTGCACCGCCGCCTCGCCATGGGCCTCGCGCGTCTTGCGCATGATCCAGTCCGCATGCATGCCCTGGACATAGCCCCGCACGGTTTCGGCCCGCGTCGGGTTGGCGCCGTCGATCCAGGCGCCGACCTGCACCGCGCCGCCGCGCGCCACGTCGCGGGCAAAGCCGGGCGGGATCTCGATGGCCAGGGCAAGGTTGCCGCTGCGCATGCGGGCGTCCATGTCATCATAGCCCGCCAGCGGCGCGGTTTCGGTGAAATAGCGCGAGCCGGCGATGTCCAGCACATAGTCGCGCGAGGTCGCGGTCTGGTCGCGGTCGAGCACCGCAAAGCTGAGATCCTCGACATCCATGTTGATGCCGTAGCCGATGACGAACATCAGGATCAGGCTGCCCAGCAGCGCCAGGGTCAGCCGGATCGGGTCGCGCCGCAGTTGCAGCGATTCCAGCCGGGAATAGCTGAGCATCCGCCGCAGGCTGAACCAGCCGCCGGGCGGCGCCGGCGCCTCGGGCGCATCGGCAAGCGGCGCGGGCGGGGGCTCGTCGCCGATCGCCTCTTGCAGATAGGCGACGAAGGCGTCGTCCAGCGTCGCCGCGCCCTTGGCCTGCCTGATCGCCTGGGCCGTGTCGCTGACCAGCACCCGGCCGGCATGCATCAGCGAGATGCGGTCGCAAAGCTCGGCCTCGTTCATGAAATGGGTCGAGACGAAGATCGTCACCCCGTCCTGGCGCGACAGCTCGCCCAGCATGCGCCAGAAGGCGTCGCGCGCCACTGGATCGACGCCCGAGGTCGGCTCGTCCAGGATCAGGATCTCGGGGCCGTGGATCATCGCCACGGCCAGCGACAGGCGCTGGCGGATGCCGAGCGGCAGCGCGTCGGGCAGGTCGTCCGCGACGCCCGCCAGCCCGAAGCGGTCGATCATCCGCCGGACCCGGTCCGCGACCTGCCCCGCCTCCATGCCGAACAGCCGCGCATGCAGGTCGAGGTTCTGCCGCACCGTCAGTTCGGAATAAAGCGAGAAGGACTGGCTCATGAAGCCGACCCGGCGCCGCACCGCCATGTCCGAGGGGTCGAGCGCGGCGCCGAACAGCTGCGCCGTGCCCTCGCTGGGCTGCAGAAGGCCGGTCAGCATCTTCATGGTCGTGGTCTTGCCGCAGCCGTTCGAGCCGAGAAAGCCGAAGATCTCGCCCTTTTCGATGCGGAAGCTGACGTCGTCGACGGCAGTGAAATCGCCGAAGCGCATGGTCAGGTGCCGCGCCTCGATGGCGGGCTCGCCGTCCTCGGCCCGGCGCGGCGGGATCGAGACCGGCTCGTGCCCGCGCCTTTCGCTGTCGGGCAGAAGCGCGATGAAGGCGCGGTCCAGATCCTCGGCCCCGGTGCGGTCGAGCAGCTCGGCCGGGCTGCCGGTGGCCAGCACCCGGCCCGCGTCCATCGCCACCAGCCTGTCGAAGCCGGCGGCTTCCTCCATATAGGCGGTGGCGGTGATGACGCTCATGCCCGGGCGGTCGCGGCGGATGCGGGCGATCAGCTCCCAGAACTGGCGGCGGGACAGCGGATCGACGCCGGTGGTCGGCTCGTCCAGGATCAGCAGGTCCGGGTCGTGGATCAGCGCGCAGCACAGGCCCAGCTTCTGCTTCATGCCGCCGGAAAGCTTGGCGGCGGGGCGGTCGCGGAACGGCGACATGCCGGTCGCGGCCAGCAGCGCGTCGATGCGGCGCGCGCGCTCGGCCGGGCCGTGGCCGAAAAGCCGGCCGAAGAAATCCAGGTTCTCGGCCACCGACAGCGTGGGATAAAGGTTCCGGCCCAGCCCCTGCGGCATATAGGCGATGCGCGGGCAGAGGCGGGCGCGCTGATGCGCGTCGCCCATGTCGCCGCCCAGCACCCGGACCCGGCCCTGCTGGATCACCCGCGCCCCGGCGATCAGCGACAGGAGGCTGGACTTGCCGACGCCGTCGGGGCCGATCAGCCCGACCATGCGCCCGGCGGGAACGGCCAGCGTGACCCCGTCCAGCGCCACGGCCTTGCGATAGCGCAGCGAGACGCCGGTGATCTCGGCCACCGGCGGGTCGTCGGAAGGGTCGGGCAGGACGGTCATTCTACCAGGTTGGACAACGTATCGGGCCAGGCGACCTCGGGGTCGAGGCGGACATAAGCCATGCCGGGCAGGCCGGTCTTGACGTAATTGCTGTATTTGCGCAGCAATTCGGGATCGACCTGGGCGCGGACGCGGAACATCAGCTTTTCGCGCTCCTCGGCGGTCTCGACGGTCTTGGGCGTGAACTGCGCCACATCCGCGACATAGGAAATCCGCGCCGGGATCGCGTATTGCGGGGCGGCGTCCATGACCAGCCGCGCCTCGGCCCCGACCTCGACCCGGCCGGCCTGCGAGGTGGGCAGGAAGAAGGTCATGTAGACATCCTCGAGATCGACCAGGTTCAGGATGCGCCCGCCTGCCGCGACGATCTCGCCCTCTTGCGCGATGCGGTACTGCACCCGGCCGTCGCGCGGCGATTGCAGCGTGGCGTCGCCGATCTGCACCTCGATGGCCTCGATCGCGGCCTGGGCCGCGTCCACCGCCGCCTCGGCATCGACGACCTGGGCGCGGGCGGTGCCGATCCCGGCCTCGGCGGCGGCCAGGTTGGCCTCGGCCGAGGCCAAGGCAGCCTGCGTCTCGCGTCCCGAGGCCCGCACGTCGTCCAGCACCTGCTGCGAGGCGACATTGCTGCGCGCCAGGCTTTCGGTGCGCGCCAGTCGGGCCGCCGCCGCATCCGCCGCCGCCCGCGCCTGCTCGACCGTGGCCTCGGCGGCCTTGTGCTGCGCTTCGGCCTGCGTCACCAGGCTTTGCGCGGTCTCGACCCCGATGCGGGCGCGGCGCAGCTGCGCCTCGGCCTGGCGCTTCTGCGCGTCCAGTTGCAGGGTGTCCATCTGCACCAGCACCTCGCCCTTGCGCACGAACTGGCCCTCGGCCGCCTGGATGCGGGCGATGCGGCCGGCGGAGAGGGCCGAGATGTCGATCTCGGTCGCCTCGATCCGGCCATTGCCCGAGGCGATGCCGGCAAGCTGCCCGTCCTGGGCCCGGTTCTGCCAGGCCAGCCAGCCCAGCACGACCAGAACCGCGACAGCCGCCGCGCCGCCCCACCAGGATCTTGCCTTGCCCGCCATGCATGACCTCCGCGATCAGAAGACGCCGGGCCAGGGCCCGCGGCGCGAATCACCGCGCGAGGCCACCATAGCCGCCCCGGCCTTCGGTTTCCTTGACGAAAACGTCGCGGGCCGTGAGGTCATGTGCAACCATGGGGCGAACGGGGCCTTTGCCGCACGGCTGTGGCGACAATCTGCGCACCCTTGCGCAGAACGGCTGGCAAGGCCGCTAGTGGCTTTCCCTTCATGCCGTTCTCGATTACACCGCAGGCAAAAGGGAAAGCCCAGGCAGATGAGACGCGCAGCAGCATGACCAGCATGACCGCACTCGCCCCCGTCGGCGAGGATCCAGCCGAGCATATCCAGCGCGAGATCGCCGAGATCGTTTCCATCTATTCCCGCCTCTATCCCACGCAGAGGCTGCATTTCATCCTCTACGAGGGCAATGATCCGGTCTGGAGCGCGCCCAGCGTCATCGAGGGCCCCTTCACCTTCCAGCCCCAGCACGTGAATGCGCAGTTCCTGGGCCAGTTCGAGCGGCCCGGCGCCCATCCCGGCGCTGCCAGCGTGACGATCACCCTGTCCATCCCCCGCAAGCCGCTGCCCGGCGAGGTCAAGCAGATGGACGCGCCCTGGGCGCCGATCAGGCGGCTGCGGGCCGTGCACCGGCTGGCGCCGCTGGTCTATGAGAAGATCCGCTATCAGGCGGAAATGCTGCGCAAGCGCCGCTCGGTCAAGCGCCATCCGCGGGTCTCGCTGTTGCGGGGCGACGGGTCTTCCCTGCTGCCGCCGCCGCGGCCGCCGGAAACCGGCAAGCGCCCGGCGATCCTGATCGGCATGCATTGGCTGGAGGTCGGCGGCGCCGAAAAGCTGGGCTTCGACACCATTCGCTGGGCGCAGCAGGCGGGGCTGCGGGTCTTTGTCGCGGCCGGCGTGCCCTCGATCCAGCGCCTGGCCGGGAAACTGCCCGACAGCCCGGACGTGACCTTCCTGCGCCTCGACCGCTATCTGCCCCATCACCTGTGGCCGCGCTATGTCGAGCAGCTGGCCCTGGCCGAGAACATCCGGCTGATCCATATCCATCACTGCCGGCCGCTTTACGAGTCGCTGCCGCAGATCCGCGCCAACCTGCCCTGGGTCGAGGTGATCGACAGCACGCATATCGTCGAATATGCCGATGGCGGCTTTCCGCGCAGCTCGGGCGTCTGGTCGAATTTCATCGACATCCACCACGTGATCAGCAAGGAGCTGGTCGATTACTATCGCGAGCATTTCCATGTCATCGGCAAGGTCCGGCTGGGCCGGATGCTGGATCGGTCCGGGCATCCCAAGGGCCTGCCCGAGCTGAACATGCAGCCCGGCAAGAAGCGGCTCCAGGTCGCCTTCGTGGGCCGGCTTTATTACCAGAAGCGCCCGGTCGTGGTGGCCGAGGCGTTTCGCGCGCTGGCCGCCTGGGCGAGGCGCAACGATGTCGAGCTGACCGGCAAGATCGTCGGCGAGGGGCCGTTCCTGGACACGGTCCGCGACTTGCTGCGCCGCTACGGGCTTGCCGATCGCGTCGCGCTGCTGCCCGCCGATGCGCCGGTGCCCGAGATCCTGCGGCAATCGGACATCCTGCTCTTGCCCTCGAACAACGAGGGGCTGGCGCTGGTCTGCTACGAGGCGGTGGAACAGGGCTGCATCCCCATCTCGACCGATGTCGGCTCGCAGGCCGAGATCGTGCCCCAGGATCTGCTGGTGCCGCTGGAGCCGCAGGCCTGCGTGAAGGGGATCGTCGCGGCGGTGGACCGGCTGTGGCGCGATGCCGCCTTCCTGTCCCGGCAGCGCGAGGCGCTGGTCCGCGCCTGGACCGGCTTGACGGCCGACCCCACCGCCGAGGAAATCCTGATGCCCGTCTATCAAAAGGCGGCCTCGGGCCAGCAGGAGTAGTTTTTCCGGATGAGCGCATTGAGCAAGACCGCCGCGGTGATCGTGACGTTCAACCGTTCGGCCAAGCTGATGAAGGTGCTGGATGCGCTGGACGGCCAGACGCGGCGGCCCGATGTCATCCTGGTGGTGGACAATGCCTCGACCGACGACACCCAGGCCCTGGTCGAGGCGCGTGCCCGCGACGACCTGAGCATCCGCTATCTGCGCCTGCCCAAGAACGTCGGCGGCGCCGGCGGCTTTCACGCGGGGCTCAAGGCCGCCTATGGGCTGGGGGCGCATTATTTCTGGGTTTCGGACGACGACGCCTATCCGCAGCCGGATGCGATCGAGCGGCTGGTCCATGCCATCACCGCCTTCGAGGCGCGGCACGAATGGCGGCCCAGCTTTGCCTGTTCGCGGGTGGAATGGATCGACGGCACGCTGTGCGAGATGAACACGCCGCGCCCGGTCTGGGACTGGCCGCGGTTCCTGCATCCCGAGGCGGCCTGGGCGCTGGTCGATTCCGCCTCGTTCGTGTCGATCCTGATTCCGCGTTGGGCGGTGGAAAAGCACGGGTTGCCGATCGCGGATTACTTCATCTGGTTCGACGATGCGGAATATACCCGGCGGCTGTCGCGGTCCTATCCGGGCATTTTCTGTCCCGAAAGCCGGGTGATCCACGACACGCCGGACAACCGCGGGGTGAATTTCGGCCTCGTGGATGAAAAGAGCCTGTGGAAGTTCAAATACGGCGCCCGCAACGAGGCCTCCTGGCGTCGGCGCGAGGCGGGCCTGATGGGCGTGCTGGCCTATGCCTATGGTGTGCATTTGCAGATGAAGGGCGGCAATGTGCCCTGGCGGATGCGGCGGGAGATCTTCCGGGCGATTGCGAGGGGGATGACCTTCCGGCCGAAGGTGGTGCCAGTCTGATTGCATTGCCAAGAGGTCGCCCAATCAATGGAGGGCGGCCCTTTTTAGTGCGTCAGCTTATTGTTCAGGACGGCACGAATCGCCGCTTCATCCAAAGGCTCGCTGAGCTTGTCGAACAGGGGCCGCAATGCCTGCGGATCGTTGGAGAACTGTTCATAGCGAATCAAGGCAGTAAAATCGGGATTCGCAGCATGGTACTCCGAAAATCGACGATCAGAGCCTTTTACAAGATTTACGACATCGCTTTCGTTCCAATCTTTCCACCAAGCAGATTTTGCCACCGCATCGACATCGCGCGTATTGAAAACGAAGAAAGCATCCTTGAAATGAAAGCGCATGAAATCCAAAACTTCATGCAGCCGATCACCAAATGCATTATAGCGGATCTCCTTGAAGCCAAAATAGCGGCAATCCCTTGGCGGACAAAGGACATGATTTGTAAAGGAGTCGATCATGCCGCGTGCAAACATTATCGGCTTTATCAGATCTGAGCCATACCAGGGGTGGCTAGCGGGTTGCTCTGTCTTTCCCCAAGTCTGCTTGGTCATGCGGCAACGAATCGCGGCATTCCAGATGGACTCCATAGCGTTATGGTTCTCGCCACGTATAATGCAGCCTGGAATGGTCATCAGTAGATTCTGAAGCAGAGTCGAGCCTGAGCGCCCGTAAGTAACAATGAAGATATTTCGTTTGAGATTCGGAAAACGGGTATTAAGGTGATGATCGTCTGTGGCTTGCATCTTGGTCGTTCCCGCTTCTGATATGGTTTGAGCAGTCCTGAGGAGGTCTGCTCATGGCATTGTGGAGCCGTTGGCTGATACTAGAAAATCAGAACTTGTGAAAGGGCAAGAAAGCGGCCCCAGAGTCGATCTCCCGCCTAGTAGGCGCATTTTTGCAATGGAACACTCTGCCAAAAAATGCCGAACGCTCGGCACTCTGCATCGGCGACCGGAAATCCCGGCGAATTTCTAAGCATCTGCGGCATTTTCGATCGTGGAGCGCAGAGATTTTCTTGACCTACTCAACTGCCTCGGTGCGAGAGGCATTTTACACACGCTAGCAGGGTCGCTGAAATGTAAGGCTCTCTCTGCATTTATGCGGATCCTTGCCCATGGGGCGCATTGCCTGCCGAACGCGGGAACCATCATGCTTACGCATTGTCCTTTCAAACTGCCCCATGAGTAGGGATCCTGCTTCTGGTAACCGTGAATTATATCGGTAATGTAACAAAACTGGGCATCGCCTTTGCCGCCCCCAAAAACGCCGCCGCCGTGTCCAATGCCTCGCGGATGGTCACGTCCATGTCGAGATAGCGATAGGTGCCCAGCCGGCCGACGAAGGTGACGCCCTTCTGCGCCTGCGCCAGATCGACATATTGCGCCAGAAGCGATTTCTCCTCGACCAGGCGGATCGGGTAATAGGGGATGTCGCCCGGCCCGGCGGCGCGCGAATATTCGCGATAACAGGTGCTGGCCTCGTGGCTTTCCCAGGGCGAGAAATGCTTGTGCTCGGTGATGCGCGTCCAGGGCACATCGCGGTCGCCATAGTTCATCACCGCGCAGCCCTGGTAATCGCCCTGATAGGTGAAACGCTCGAAATCCAGGGTGCGATAGCCCAGCCGGCCCAGGCTGTAGTCGAAGAACCCGTCCAGCGGTCCCGACCAGAACAGGTGGTCGGCCTGCTCGGCCATCTCGGGGCGATAGGGGGTCTCCAGCTCGACCGAGATGCGCGGATGATCCAGGATCGCCGCCACCATCGCCGTATAGCCGGCGCGCGGCATGCCCTGGAAGCGGTGGAAGAAATAATTGTCGTCATAGTTGAAACGCAGCGGCAGGCGCTTGAGGATCGAGGCCGGCAATTCGCGCGGCGAGCAGCCCCATTGCTTTTCGGTATAGCCCTTGAAGAACGCCTCGTAGAGTTCCGGGCCGACGAAGCGCAGCGCCTGTTCCTCGAAGCTTTGCGGCTCGGCGATCGAGCGGTCGGCGCGGCTTTCGATGAAGGCGCGCGCCTCGTCCGGCCGCAGGGTCTTGCCGAAGAACTGGTTGATCGTGTGCAGGTTCACCGGCAGCGAATAGACCGCGCCCTGCGAGGTGGTCTTGACCCGGTTCTGGAACGGCACGAATTCGGCGAACCGGTTGACATAGTCCCAGACCCCCTCGTCGTCGGTATGGAAGATATGCGGGCCGTAAAGGTGCAGCAGGACGCCGGTCTCGGGGTCGCGCTCGGTATGGCAATTGCCGCCGATATGCGGGCGGCTGTCGATGATGCGGCAGTCATGGCCGGCTTCGGCCAGCTGGCGCCCGATCACCGCGCCCGACAGTCCTGCGCCCACAAGCAGTATCTTCATCTTCCCTCATCCCCGTTGCCCCGCCGCGGCTGCGGAGGGACCGGCCCGTTTCTGGGTTGCGCGGCAGATCGCCACGCGCCACGGCTCATGTCAGCAACGCCGCCCGAGGTCTATAGCATGTGTCGGGGCGAGGGCAAAAGCCGGCGCAAACATGCCTGCCGGCGGTGATTCGCCGGGGGAATCGCTATGGGCGGGCCGGGCGCAGGCCAATCCGGCGGCAGCCCGCCGCCCGAATGAGCGGTTCTTTGCGCTTTGCCTGCCCCGGCGGCGCAGCAAGATGGCAAAACGCTTTGCAAGCCCGTCACAAAGCGGCCTTAATACAACCGGAAAGCATACCGCCCTGGCGATAGTTCGTGCCCGGTTGCCATTCGGGCTCAAATGTCGCAAAAACCGATGAGTTTAGTTTACTAAGTTGGCCTTTTGCCGCCTCCCCCCTCCTCATCCCGCTGTGATCGCCATTCCCATGTCCAAACAATTTGCCTCCATTCTCGTGGCGCCCGAAGACTATGCCGAAGTCAGCGCGCTCTCGCTTCCGGTCTCCCTGATCGTCGCCTCCGGGACGCCGGACAATGTCGAATTCAACGACGACGGCGGGCAAGTCCTGCCGCTCGACCAGGTGGCCCTGCGGGTCATCGGCCGCCTGCCCCTGTCGGACAGCGGCAAGGGCCATCTGGCAAAGCTGGCCAGCCTGTGGCGCAGCAAGCTGGATGTCGATGCTCCGGCGGAAATCCCGCTGGAGATGGCCGATACCGCGGATGCGCGCGCCAAGGTGCTGGAATGGCTGGTCGTGCAGATGACCAAGGCCCAGCAGCAAGGCGCGCAGCGCTCGACCCGGTTCATGCGCGAACTGGGCCTGCTGCGCCAGCAGCACGAGGAGATCCAGGCCAGCTTCCAGAACCTCGAGCAGTTCGTCTATCGGCACGGACCGCAGCATCGCAAGCTGGAGACCACGCTGTCGCCGGTCTCGGGGCAATTGCCGATCACCCTGCGCAACGGCTCGCGGCTGGTGCAGCGGCTGCCGGGTTCCAGCGTCGGGCTGAGCGACATCGCGGTCCAGATCAGCAACGAGACGCCCCCGTCGGAAGGGGTGCTGAACGTCAGCCTGCTGAGCCCCGACACCAACGAAACCCTGGCGATCTGGGAAGTGCCGGCCGCGCGGCTGACCCAGGGCTGGCTGCGCTTTTCGCTGGACCGCGCGCTGGGGCCGGACACGATCAGCCTGATGCTGAACGTCGCCTATCAAGGCAGGGATACCATCCGGCTGGCCAGCGCGGTGCAGCATCCCGAGCCGCGTTTCCATCCCGAGGTCGACGGCCAGCCGGTCGAGACCCTGCCGGCCTTGCAGATCTGGCGCTGGATCGCCGGGGCAAGGGCGCCGGTCCCGGCGAACGCCTTTATCCAGGTCGGCGGCAAGAACCGCCTGCGCCGGGTCGAGCGGGACACGCTGGCGACCGCGATCAATCTGGAAACGCTGCACGATACCGTGCCGCTGTTCCAGTCCGGCGAGGCGCTGCTGGTCCATGTGCTGCCCGACCAGACCGCATGCGGTATCCTGGCGGGGCTGGCCCTGCCGGGCGTGCGGCAGGTGTTCGCCTCGCTCCTGACCCGCCATGCCGAGGCGCCGCCGGTCGAATACCAGCTGGCGCTGCTGCCGCAGGACCAGCGCCCGCACCAGCCCGGCCGCCTGCCGGTCTTCGACCCGGCCCTGAGTTCCGGCTGGATCAGGCTGCAGCCCGAGGAAGAGGGCCAGGCGCATGTCCTGCTGCCCGAATCGCTGGACAGGCCGCATGACCTCTATCTGATGACGCGCCTGCCGCGCGGGCATTCCAGCAACCATTATGGCTGGTCTACCTTCTCGAACATCTGCCTGCAGTTCTGAGGGGGAAGAGGATGCAACAGATTCTCCTGCGCCCCCAGGACGCGGACACGGTGCCGGTTCAGATGCCGCGGCTGGCGGTGGTCGTGCCGATCTTTCGCCATTCGGTGCTGCTGGCCGAGGCGATCGAAAGCGTCCTGGCCCAGCGGGCGGACTTCCCGATCCAGCTGGTCCTGGTCAACGACGGCTGCCCGCATCGCGAGACCGACCTGGTCTGCCGGGAATATGCGCTGAGCTATCCCGACCGGATCACTTATCTGCGCAAGCCCAATGGCGGGCTCAGCGATGCGCGCAACCATGGCATTCGTCATGCGCTGGCGACATGGGCTTCGGTCGAGGCGATCTATATGCTGGACGCCGACAACCGGCTGCGTCCCGACGCCATGGCCAATGCCATGGCGGCGCTGGCGCAGCATCCCGACGCCGGCTGGATCTATCCCAATATCGACATGTTCGGCCTCAGCTGGGCCGGGGATTACGGCGGCGACTATTCTCTGCTGATCCATACGGTGATGAACATCTGCGAGGCCGGCAGCCTGATTCGGCGCGAGGTCTTCGACGCCGGGGTCTATTTCGACACCTCGTTCAAATCCGGCTTCGAGGATTGGGATTTCTTCCTGACCGCGGCCGAGGCGGGCTTCCGCGGCCGCAACATCGACAATTTCGGCTTCCTCTATCGCAAGCGCGCCGAGAGCATGCTGGCCGATTCCGAACGCGATTCCGAGGCGATCCGCAGCGAGATGCGCAAGAAGCACAAGCACCTGTTCAGCCCGCGCGGGCTGCTGGAGCTGGAGCAGAAAGAGGCGCCGCGCTATGCCATCTTCCTGGCAGACCGCCACGAGGTGCTGCTGACGGTCGATCCCGACGCCCCCGACGGCCGCGTCCTGACCGTGGCCGAGTTCGAGCAGCAATGGTGGCGCACGCAGACCGACAACAGCCAGCATCACATGCCGCCGATCCTGGTGATGACGCATTCGACGGTGCTGGAGCAGCTGCGCCGCGGCCGCCTGCTGCATGGCGTGTTGTGGACGATGGAGCGCCGCCTGACCCAGCATTGCTTCGCCGCGCTGGAGATCGAGCCGTGCGAAGCCGACCGCATCGGCTGGGGCGAGCAGGAGGCGCAGGGCTCGGTCGAGCTGCATCCCGCCATGCTGATGGTCCAGCCCGGCACGCTGGCCGCCATTGTGCGCGACAGTTCGATCGCCTGGGCCACCGGTATCGCCGCGCGTCCCTGTGGCGTGCCCACCACGCTTTTGCGCCTGCAATTGCCCCATTCGCTGTTTTCGGCCGGCGAAGAGCTTTACACTGCGGCCGCGCATGACTTCGTCGCGCTGGCCGCGCGCTGCCATGCCTCGCCCAACCGCGGTGCGCTGGCCTATAGCTGGGACTGGCGCAATCCCGATATTCCCTGGCGGTCGCGGACGCATGAGATCAGCCGTGTGCCCACCAAGGCCGACGCCGCCTATCCGCGCGTGGCCAAGGACGGGCGCGACATCGGCTTCGTCTTGCCCCTGGTCGAATTCGGCGGGGTCGAGCGGGTGGCGCTGAACACCGCGCGTGCGATGAAACGTGCCGGCTGGCGGCCGCATCTGTTCGTTCTGGAGGCGCAGAGCTGCCAGTTCAGCGAGGAATGGCGCGAGACCTTCGACAGCGTCACCTTCCTGGCGGATGCGAATTTTGCGACCTGGGGCCCGGCGAATTCCAACTATCTGGGCACCGACGTGCCCGATTGGTCGCGGTTCGGCGACCAGCGCCAGGCCGCGGCGATGCTGGCCTGGCTGGACGCGGTCATCAACTTTCACGGTGGCGCGATCTCGGGCGTGATGGGGCGGCTGAAGCGCTTTGGCGTCAAGACGGCGCTGTCGCTGCATCTGAGCGACCAGAGCCCGTTCAAGCGGCTGGTCGGCAACACCTACCTGGGGCTGGCCTTCGAACATGCCTATGACGCCGTGCTGCCCTGCTCCGAGCAACTGGGCGACTGGTGCCACGGCATGGGTATTCCCGCCGACAAGATCGTGCCCTTGCTGAACGCCCCCAGCTTCGACCTGCCCGAAGGGGCCGAGGCACGGATCGACGCCCGCCGGGCCGTGCGCTCGCCGACCGATCCGCTGCGGGTGATCTACCTGGGGCGGCTCGATCACCAGAAGGGCGTCGAGCGGCTGATCTCCATCGTCGAGGCGGCCGAGGCGGCGCGCCTTCCGGTCGAGTGGCGGCTGATCGGCAAGGCAGTGCTGGGCGACAGCGCGCTGGAGATCCCGCCGCATATCGGCGCGCTGCTCGAGCCGCCGTTGACCACGCCCGAGGGGTTGGCGGCGGCCTTCGAATGGGCGGATGTCTTCATCCTGCCGTCCTATTACGAGGGGCTGCCGCTGACGATCCTGGAGGCGATGCGTTCGGGGGTCATTCCCATGGCCACGGATGCGGGTGCCGTGACCGAGGTCTTGCGGCAATGGGACAACGGCATCGTCCTGTCCCAGTCCGAGACCATCGCCGAGGCCCTGACCGCATTGACGCGCCTGGCTGGCGATCCCGGCCTGGTCCAGCGCCTTTCGGCGCAGGCGCGCGCGGACATGCGGGGGCGCGATTGGGACGGTGCCGTTGAGCCTTTGATCGAGCGGCTGGAATTCATGCAGGCTGCGGATAAGAAGAAGAAATAAGGTTGGGAAAAACAATGAAATCCAAGCGGTATCCGGCGCCTTTTTCCTATAGCCAGATCAACGAAGGTGAAACGCCGTGGAGCTGATTCTGCATATTGGAATGGGCAAAACCGGATCCAGTGCGATCCAGGCTGCTTTGTTGGCCAGCGCCGACCGACTTGCTGCGCAAGGGGCCGAATACCTTGGTATGTGGTTTGATATGCTGGACCCCCGCTTTCGAGGCGTCCAAAATCAAGATCAGTTTTTTAGCCTTCCGCCAGAAGAGATGGCGCGCTCCGCAGATGTGCTGATTGAAGTACTGCGCGCCCGGTCGGGGACCGGAATACAGACTTTCATCCTTTCTAATGAGGCGCTTTCGGGGAAGGCTCGGCAGATAAAACCGATGATAGATCGACTGCGCGAGGCAGGAATCACTCTGCGGATTATCGGCTATGCCCGCCATCCGGCAGCTTGGTTGCCCTCGGCTTATGTGCAGTGGGGCGTTCGTGACAAAGTCGATCCTGGGCCGGTGCAACCCTACGCAGTCAAGGCGCGCAAGCTGGTGCATTGGTATTCTGGGCTGCTACAGTGGCATAAGCAGATGGGAGACATTTTGGAAGTACGGTCTTATGACCAGACCGCGGATATTGTAGGAGATTTTATCAAGACTATCGGGTTCGAACTCAATGTTCCAGACAAACGGGTGCTGGAACGTGGAGAGGATGCCGAGATCGTCATGCGAGCCCTATTCAATAACCGGTTTCCTAAGCATGTACTGCCTGCCGTCTTCGATCAAACCGTTTCCCGAAATCTGGTTACCGTTCCGAAACTAGAAGATGTGATACAGGAAAGCTTCGACTATTCCGAAACCGATTTGATCATTCGCGAGCAGGCAGCACTTTTTGACCAATTTGCGGAAGCTTTCGGATTCGACTTGCGCACATCCTCCAAGTCCCCTCCGTCGAAGCCAGAAATGGGTGCTTTGCGTAATCGATTGTTTGATGTGCTGTTGGAAATCACGTTAGACCAAGCGCAGCGTATTCGCCGGCTGGAGCGGCGCATAAATCAATTAGAAACGGAAAATACCAGCGCATGAGCGTCTTGGTTTCTCGATAATCCCTTACGTGGAGATAAATATGCCCAAAGATCAATCAGCGACCGACTTTGTTCTCCCAGCAGAAGGAGGCAGTGTCGGATTCCTCGGAATTTCTTCGCAGAGGCGAGAAGGTTCGCGCGAAAACACAGGAAACTTTTTGCATGGCTTTGCCGCCCGTTATATCGTTGGCCAATACCAGAATATTTCTTCGGATAATCTTACTGAAGAGATGATTGAGAAGTATCGGGCTGAGATGACGCACATTGCCTTTGTCACGGCAAATGGGATTAGAGACGGTAACGATAATATTTTTGATTCGAGTCATAAGAAAATGGCCGATGCGATTGAAAAGCTTAATCTCCCAGTGGTGGTATTTGGTCTGGGGGCGCAGGCCAAGCTCGGTCAATCATTTTCCGACATGGACGTTTCGGCGGAGACGAAACGCCTCCTTTCTGTGATTTCGCATTACTCTCCGAAGATTGCGGTTAGGGGGGAGTTTACTGCGGATCTTTGTAGGCGGTTTGGTGTCCACAATGTTGAAGTTATTGGATGTCAATCTTGCTTTATTAGCTGCCGGCCAGATTTTAAATTGCCGGAGTTGGAAAAAACGCCTCATCTGAGTCGTATGGTGGTTAATGTTACTAGCCATACGCGAGAGTTGCCCCTCATAACCGCGGCAATGTCTGAAGGCGCGCTATATATAGGACAAACTGAGCATCTTGAGTATGAACTCGTGAAGCTGGACGAAGGCATCGCTATTGATGATCTTCCCGCCGATGTGCGCTCCCTACTCAAGCCAGGGCTTTATAAGCTTTTTGAATCTGGGCGCCTTGATTTTAAAGAGTTTCATCGTTGGGTAAGAAATAAGTTCTTCCAATTTTACTCGATGCCACCTTGGTTCGGCAAGCTTAGCAACGCGGGCCTCGATGCGTCCATTGGAACACGGTTTCATGGCAATATGGCCGCTATGCAATCGGGTGTGCCCAGCTTATGGGTTGTTCATGACAGCCGGACTCAGGAATTCTGTGACTATCACGGCCTACCTCAAGCTCCATTGAAGGCGCTTACGGAGGAAAAAACGGTGGGAGATATTTTCGATAAATATTACCGGACGGATAGATTCGCGGCGAGATATGCTGAAGGGTACAAACGCTTCTACGACTATTTGAACGAACATGGCGTGCCGCATAAGCTTTCTGCACCAATGGCCAATTGAAACGATAGTGTGATCTGACGTGTATACTGACTGGCAAAAACTTCATGCCCTTCATCCAGCATAACGGCAAGCGTATCCTCTTCATCCATATCCCGAAGGCGGGGGGCACCTCGGTCGAGAGCTGGATGAAGGGCATCGCCCCCCTGCGGCTGTTTTCCATGGGCATTCCCCATGCCAGCCGCTGCACGCCGCAGCATTATCGCGCGCAGGATATCGAGGCGCTGCTGGGCGAGGGCTTCTTCGACTACGCCTTTACCATCGTGCGCAACCCCTATCACCGGATCGAAAGCGAATACCGGATGCGGGCGCAGCTGGCCAAGGACAGTTTCTGGAAGGGCCTGCCCGCCTTTTCGCCCTGGGTCGAGGAAAACCTCGACCTGCAGCGCCGCGCCAAGTTCCATCTCGACAACCACCTGCGCCCGCAATGGGAGTTCCTGGGCAAGAATGTCGAGGTCTTCAAGCTGGAAGACGGCCTTGCCGCGCCGCTGGCGGCCGTGGCCGAGCGGCTGGGCGTGGCCCCGCCCCAGCAGAACCCGCATGAATTGCGCTCGGACCCGCTGGAGATCGAATGGAGCCCCGCCGACCGTATCCGCGTGCGCGACCATTACGCCCGCGATTTCGAAACCTTCGGCTACCAGCCCTAGCCCGTCAGCCCCGACGGGCGGCCGCCGTGCCGCTCAGAGCCGCGAGGCGATCTCATGGGCCTCCCGCGTCGCCGCAAGGATGCGGCCCGGCACATAGGCATCGCCCAGCAGCAGGGGCGCGATGGCCCCCTGCGCCTGCAGGGCCTCGGCCAGCGCGGTCTCGGGCTCGGCCCCGCAGGCAAGCACGACGCTGTCGAAACCTTCATGCAGCGCTTCGACGCCGGAATAGACATTGCGCGTCGTCACCCGGCCGGGCGCGATGGCGGTGACGCGTTCCATGACGCGCAGCTCGGCGCCGGCGGCGGTCAGCCGGGCCATGATCGCACCGATGGAATATTTCCCCACCAGCGGCGCGACGGCCGGCGTCTGATAGAGCAGCCGGACACGCACGCCGCGCTCGACCAGCGCCGAGGCCACGGTCAGGGGCTGCATGTGATCCTCGCGGGCGATGACCAGCGCGCTCCGGCCGGCCTGCGCCCGTCCCGCCAGCAGGTCGCGGCCTTCGATCACGAAGGGCAGCTCGGCGCCCGGAACCCGGTGCCGGCGCGGGCGCGAGCCGGTGGCCAGAAGCAGCACATCGGGCGAAAGCGCCAGGATCGCCGGCGGATCGGCCTCGATCCCCAGGCGGATGTCCACGCCGGCGGCACGCAGCCGGTCGTGCTGGCGGTCGATATAGGCCAGGAACTGCCGGTTCTCGGGCACGGCGGCGGCCAGCCGCATCTGCCCGCCCGGCGCCCCGGCCCGTTCCAGCAGCACCACCGCGTGACCGCGTTCGGCGGCGACTGCGGCGGCCTCCATCCCGGCCGGGCCGGCGCCGACCACGACGATCCGGCGCGGCTGGGCGGCGCGGGCAGGGGGCGGGTCGGCCTCGCGGCCCGCGCGGGGATTGACCGCGCAGCCGAAGGGCAGCTTCTCGACCGAGACCGCGTGCAGGCAGTCGTTGCAGCCGATGCAGGGCACGATCTGCGCGCTGCGGCCCTGGCGCGCCTTGGCGACAAAGGCGGGATCGGCGAAAAAGCCGCGCGCGACGCCGACCACGTCGGCATGGCCGCGAGCCAGCACGGCCTCGGCCGCCTCGGGCGAATCGACGCGGCCGCTATAGACCACGGGCACGGACAGGGCGGCGCGATAGCGGCCGGCCATCTCGGACCATTGCGCGACGCCGTAGAGATGCGGCTGGATATAGCTGGGCGCGCCCCAATTGTTGCCGATGACGCCGTGGAAGAAGTCGATATGCCCGGTCGCCTCGACGGCGCGGGCGATGGCGATGCCCTCGTCCAGATCGTAGCCGCCTTCGAAAAGCTCGTGCATGTTGAAGCGGATGCCAAGGGTCAGGTCGCGCCCCACCTCGGCGCGGATGGCGGCCAGCACGTCGATCAGCAGCTTCAGCCGGCCTTCGGCGCTGCCGCCGTATTCGTCCTGCCGGTGGTTGGTCGCGGGCGACAGGAACAGTTGCAGCACGTCCTCGTGGTTGGCGTGCAGCTCGATCCCGTCCAGCCCGCAATCGCGCACGGTACGGGCGATCAGGGCGTAATCCTCGATCATGCGGGCGATCTCGGGGCGGGTCAGGGCGTGGGTGCCGGCATTGTTGGTGTAATTCGCCAGCACGCCCGAGGCGGAATGCGGCATGGCGCCCTGGTTGATGATCTGGGCCGTGACCACGGCGCCATGGGCGTGGATGTCCTCGGCCAGCCGTGCCATCCGGTCGCGATAATGCGGGTTGTGGACGCTGCCGCGCAGGATGGCGCCCAGCCCCGAGGGCGCATAGCCGCGCGGCACGATGCGGTTGTCGATGAAGGTATTGACGCCATCGACCCAGCAAAGGCCGTTGCGCACCCGTTCGAGCCAATAGCCGGCAAAACGCTCGGCCTCTTTCGGCGAGGCCAGCGGATCGGCGATGATGCGGCCATGCGGCGGCGCCATGATCCGGTTGGAAAGCTGCATGTCCCCGATGCGCAGGGGGCGGAAGATATGCGGGAAATGCCGGGGCTCGGCCGCCATCGTGTTCACTCCATCTGGGTGGGGCGCGGCGATCTTGCCGCGCCCTGCCGGGGTCATTCGGTATAAAGCACGGCGGCGCCGTTCCTGATCTGCACCACGTTGCTGCCGCTGACGGGCGAGCGGTCGTCGACATAGCTGTAGGAGCCGCTGCCGATCACCGAGGCCACGTCCCTGGTCGCGCTCAGCGCGTCGCGGATGGCGTCGCGCCCGCTTTCGGGCCCGGCGGCCTTCATCGCCTCGATGGCCACGCGGCCGATGGTATAGCCAAGCGCCGCCCAATTGTCCGGCGCCCGGCCGGCATGGGCTTCGAAGTTCCGCGCGAAGGCGACCGAGAAGTCGTTGAACCCGCCCGGCACCCAGTCGGACAGCATGTAGACGCCCTCGGTCGCGCCGCCGCCGGTCTGGGTGAACTCGGGCGAGGAAAAGGTGTTCATGCCGAAGATCTGGACCTCGTCGCCCAGCCCGGCCTCGCGAAGCTGGCGCACGATATTGCCGCCCTGCGCCGCCATGGCCGAGATGAACAGGCAGTCGATATCCTGCCCGGCGATCTTGGTCGCCAGCGTCGAGAAGTCGATGTCCGAGGAGGACACCGATTCGCTGGACAGGACGGCGACGCCCTTGTCGCGGACCAGATCCTCGAAGGCGGCGCGCAGGGCGACATAGACCTCGATCTCCTTGATCGAGACGGTCGAGCATCTTTCGACCTTGCGGGTGTCGGCGGCGAAATCGGCCAGGTAGGACATCATCTGCCGCGGCGGCTGCGTGCTGATGAAGCCCCAGGGTCCGGCGGCGGGGATGTCCAGGTTGTTGGTCAGGGTGACGATGGGCAGTTCCAGCCGGTTGCCCAGTTCGGCCCCGGCGATGGCGACGGCGCCGCTGGTCGGGCCCAGGATCATCCTGACCTCGGGGGCATTGGCGTGGCGGGTGATCAGGGTCAACGCCTGGGTGCGGTCCGAGGCATCATCCTCGACCAGGACGCGGACGGATTTTCCGGCGCCGAACTCGGCCTTTTCGTTCGCCTCGGCAAAGGCCATTTCCATGCCCTCGGACACGCCGGCGCCCATGAAGGCGGCCGGGCCGGTCAGGGACTGCATGATGACCACGGTCGGCTGCTCGGCGATTGCCGGCGTCGCAAGCGCGATCAGGGCCGCGCCGGTGGCGGCGATCATTCGTTTCATCGATTCCTCCCTGTATTTTTTAGCACATTTATGATATTTATTTCACCAGTCAAATATATTTTTGATTTGTGCAAGTTTTGGCGCAAGCGGGACTTCTCTCCGTTTTGGCCACGCCGTGCGGCCAGATCTCCCGGATTTGCAGGCGGTAGCCCGGAATCTTGGCGTAAAATTGCATACGCAAACTGCCATATAATATTTTTAACTTGAGATGCCTGTGCGGATCGGTTCTTGTCGGCGAAGATGCTTTCCCGGCGCGGCCCGCCGGGATCGCCTTTTCCAGCGGAGGCCCCATGCAGCGAAGCCATCACCATGCAGTCGTCATCGTCGGGGCGGGGCAGGCCGCCTGCCAGTTGGCGATCAGCCTGCGGCAGAAGGACTATCCCGGTCCCATCGTCCTTGTGGGGGACGAGCCGTTCCTGCCCTACAGCCGCCCGCCGCTGTCCAAGACCTATTTCAACGAGGGCGAGCCCCAGCGCCTGCTGCTGCGCAAGGCCGAGTTCTATGAGATGAACGACATCGCCGTGCTGACCTCCAGCCGGGTGGAAAGGATCGAGCGCGCCCGACAGGCCGTCGTCCTGTCGGACGGCCGGCGACTGGGCTATGGGCACCTGGTTCTGGCCACCGGCGCCCGCAACCGGCTTCCCCCTATCGAGGGTGCGGACCTGCCGGGGGTGGTGGCGCTGCGCGGCCTGGACGATGCCGACCGGATGCGCGGCCTGGCCGCCACCGCGCGGCATGTGGTGATCGTCGGCGGCGGCTTCATCGGGCTCGAGGCGGCGGCGGCGTTCGGTGCCGCCGGGCTGCGGGTCACGCTGCTTGAGGCGGCCGGGCGGTTGATGGCGCGGGCGGTTTCGCCGGCGGTATCGGACCATTTCCTGCGCGCGCATCGCGATGCGGGGGTCGAGATCCACCTGGACGTCGCGGTCCGGCGCATCCTGGCGCGGCCGGACGGTGCCGCCGGCGCGGTGGAGCTGGCGGATGGCCGGACGATTGTCGCGGATGCGGTGCTGATGGCGACCGGGGTGGTGCCCAATGCGGAGCTGGCGCGCGAGGCCGGGCTTGCGGTGGAAAACGGCATCCTCGCCGATTGCTTCCTGGCGACCGCGGACCCGGCCATCTCGGCGATCGGCGATTGCGCCGCCGTGGCGCAGGGGCCGGGCGGGCCGCATCTGCGGCTGGAATCGGTGCAGGCCGCCGTGGATCAGGCGAAATGCCTGGCCGAGCGGCTGGCGGGCCAGCCCGTGCCCTTTGCCAGGACGCCCTGGTTCTGGAGCGACCAGGGTCCGCACAAGCTGCAAATCGCCGGATTGCGCGATGGCGCCGACCGGACCGAGGTCGAGCCCTCGTCCGATCCGACGCGGCTCCTGGTGCGCAGCTATCGCGGCGAAAGGCTGGTCTGCGTCGAGACGGTGAACCTGCCGGCCGAACACATGCGCGCGCGCCGGGCGCTGGAAACCGAAACCGCCGCCGCATAGGGCACCGGAAGGGCAGGGCGGGTCAATGCCCGCCGGTGCCCAGGTAATGCGCGATCACGCCGTCGTCCTGTGCCAGCCTGCGGCTGGGCCCCTGGGTCACGACACGGCCCTGTTCGATAACATAGGCGCGGTCCGAGACCTGCAGGGCCTTGCGCGCGTTCTGCTCTACCAGCAGGATCGTCATGCCGTCGCGGCGCAGCTGCGCCAGCGCCTCGAAGACCTGCTGCACGATGACCGGGGCAAGCCCCAGGCTGGGCTCGTCCAGAAGCAGCAGGCGCGGCCCGCCCATCAGCGCACGGCCGATGGCCAGCATCTGCTGCTGGCCCCCCGAAAGCGAGCCGGCCAGCTGCTCCTGCCGTTCCCGCAAGATCGGGAACAGCCGGAACACCGCCTCGATGTCATGGGTCGGCCGGCGGCCGTGCAGGGCATTGGCGCCGACCTGCAGGTTCTCCAGCACCGACATGTCGGGCAGCACCTGCCGCCCCTCGGGCGATTGCAGGATGCCCCTGCGCGCGATGGCCCAGGCGGGCTTGCGCGCCAGCTCGACCCCCTCGACCCGGATCTGGCCGGCGCCGGGCTGGACGATGCCGCTGATGCAGTTCAGCAGCGTCGATTTCCCGGCGCCGTTCGGCCCGATCAGCGCCACCATCTCGCCCTCGGCGACGTTCAGCGAAACGCCGGCCAGCGCGCGGATGCCGCTGTAGGAGGCATGGAGGTCCGTCACCGTCAGCAGCATCATTCCTCTCCCAGATAGGCGGTGATGACGGCGGGGTCGGCGACCACCTCGCGGGGCTTGCCCTCGGCGATCAGCCGGCCGCCGTCCAGCACATAGACATGGTCGCAAAGCTCCTGCACGAAGCGCATGTTGTGTTCGATCAGCAGGATCGCCTTGCCCTCGTCGGCAAGCTCGCGAAAGATCCGGCCCAGTTGCAGCGCCTCGACATCGTTCATGCCGGCGACCGGCTCGTCCAGCAGGATCAACTCGGGATCGGTGGCCAGCGCCCGCATCATTTCGACCTTGCGCTGGTGGCCATAGGCCAGGCTGCCCGCGGGGCTGTCCGCATGCCCGGCCATGCCGAACCGCCCGAGCAGCGCCATCGCCCTTTGCCGCAGCAGCGCATCCTCGCGCCGCGACGAGGGCAGGCCCAGGATCGCCGCGATCAGCGAGCAGGTCTCGTGCCGGTGAAAGCCGACCATGACATTGGCCAGCACGCTGGCCTCTTTCTGCAGGCGGATGTTCTGGAAGGTGCGGCCCATGCCGGCGCGCGCCACCTTGTCGGCCGGCTCGGCCGAGATGTCGCGGTCGCCGAACAGCACCTTGCCCGAACTGAGCGACAGCATGCCGGTGATCAGGTTGATCAGCGTGGTCTTGCCGGCCCCGTTCGGCCCGATCAGCCCGGTGATCCGCCCCGCCGGCACCCGCATGCTGACATCCTTCGCGGCGATGACGCCGCCGAAATTCTTGTGGACATGCTCAAGGACAAGATCGGTCATCCCTTCACCTCTGCCTGGCGGACCTCGGGGGTGGCGGCGCGGCTGCGGCGGCGGGCGACCAGCGTGTCGACGATGCCGCGCGGCATGAAGTTCATCACCGCCATCAGGATCAGGCCATAGATCATGATCCGCGCATCGGCGAGCGGACGCGAGATCTCGGGCAGCGCAATCAGCAGGGCGACGCCCACCAGCGGCCCCCAGATGCTGCGCCGGCCGCCCAGCACGACATAGGACAGCACGACGATGATCAGGTGAAAGCCGAACTGGTTCGGCTCGACCGCATAGGAATGCAGCGCCTCGAGACTGCCGAAAAGCCCGGCGAGCAGGCCCGAGATCATATAGGCGACGGCCTGGGTGCGCGCGGCGTTGATGCCCAGCGACACCGCCATGCCCTCGTCCTCGCGCACGGCGTCGAAGGCCCGGCCCAGCCGCGAGCGCGAGATCGCCAGCATCACGTAGATCGTCGCCAAGGCACAGACCAGCAGCGTCCCGGTGCCGACCAGCTTGGGGATGCCGGAAAAGCCCATGGCGCCGCCGGTGATGTTCTCGGCGTAAAGATTGGCCGACAGCACGATCTGCACGAAGGCGAGCGAGGCGATGGCCTGGTAGACCCCGCGCAGCCGCGCCAGCGGGATCGCCAGCAGCGCGCCGAAGGCCAGCCCGGCAAAGGTGCCGGCCAGCAGCGTCACCGGCAGCGGCAGGCCGTAATTCACCGTCAGGATGGCCGCGGTATAGGCGCCGATGGCCGACAGGCCGACATTGCCGATGGAAAAGGCGCCGGCGCGCAGCACGATATATTGCGAATAGGCAAAGCCCAGGTGGATCAGGAACAGGTCGAACAGCGGACGAAAGCTCAGCAGCATGTCCATCAGCGCCGCCCCCTCAGCACGCCGGCCTCGTCCTGCCCGAAAAGGCCGTTGGGGCGCAGCAGCAGCACCGCAAAGAGCAGGCCGAAGATGATGATGTCGGACAGCCGCGACGACAGATAGGCGACGCTCAGCGTTTGCAGCACCCCGAAGCCCAGCGAGGCGACCAGCGCCCCCGCGACCGAACCCAGCCCGCCCAGGATCACCACGACGAAGCCGCGCAGCAGGAACGGGTCGCCCATCATGAAATGGATCGAGTTGAAGGCCAGCCCGACCAGCACCCCCGCCGCCCCTGCCAGCATGCCCGACAGCATGAAGGTCTGGAAATAGATGACGCTGGGCCGGATGCCTGCCAGCAGCGCCGCGCGCTCGTTCTGCGCCACGGCGCGGACCTGGCGGCCAAAGCCGGTCCGGTAGAGATACCAGGAAAGCCCCGCTACCAGCAGGATCGCCAGCACCGCCATGGCCAGCTGCAGCGCCGAGACCCGCAGCCCCCAGAGCTTGAAGATCACCACCGGGAAAGTGTCGAAGGGAAAGCGCAGCACCTGGGTCTTGGACAGGATCTGCGCGATGGAGACCAGCACCAGGTTCGCGCCGATCGAGGAGATCAGGGCGCTGAACTCGACCTCGCCGCTTTGGCGCAGGCGGCGAAAGGCCGTGACCTCGATGATGACCGAGACGAGACCGGCGCCGACCATCGCCAGGATGAAGGCCAGCCACAGGGGCAGCCCGGCCTGGACCGAGTAAAGGCCGATGAAGGCCCCGGTCATGAAGATCCCGCCATGGGCCAGGTTCATGATCTTGTGGATGCCGAAGATCAGCGTGAAGCCAAGCGCGAACAGCGCATAGACCCCGCCGATCACCAGGCCGTTGACGAGTTGTTGCAGGAACACGAGCCTCTCCCTTCCCGGTCGGGGTTCTGCGGATTCTCCCGATCCATAATTCATAGACACATATTTTTGTATACAACAACTATAAATTTGTGTTCTTTTGCTGGCAGGCACGAATCAACCACTGCCCGCCGCTTCCCCGGTGCGGCCGTGTCGGGCGCCGGTTTCAACAGGGGCAGCCGGATCACGACGCCGGGCGCCCCAGGGAGGGAGAACGAATGTCACCGAGAATCCTGATGGGCACCGCGCTTGCCGTCTCTGCCGCCTTCGCGCCGATGGCCATGGCCAAGGAGGTCAAGGTGGCGATCATCCAGTCGCTGACCGGCAGCCCGGCCTTCATCGGCCGCGGCATCGCCGATGGCGCGGTCATGGCCATCGAGGAAATCAACGCCAAGGGCCTGGCGGGCGAGGGGGTCACGATCCGGTATACGCTGGACGACGACGCCGGCGACCGTGGTCAGGCGCTGGGTCTGATCGGCCGGCGCGCCGCCGATTCGGAAACCATCGCCATCATCGGCCCGACCACCGGCGCCATCGCCCCGGCGGCTGCGGCCGCGGCCAACGATCTGGGCATCCTGGCCTATATGCAGTCGAACAACGATGCCGTGCCGCTGGCCGGGCCCTGGTCCTTCCCGTTTTCGCAGCCGGCCGGGATCGCCACGCCGCCGATCGCCGATTATGCGGCCGAGAAGCGCGGCGTGCAGAATTGCGCGGTCATCACCGTTCTGGACAACGAAGCCTATGTCGCCATGGCGAATGTGTTCATGGAGCGGGTCAGGGAGCATGGGGTGAAGGCGCAGCTCGATGGGGTCAAGCTGTCCGACATCGACTTTTCGGCGCTGGCGGTGAAGGTGGCGCAAAGCGATGCCGATTGCCTGTTCATCGCCACCCCGGCCGCGCTTGGCGCCAATGTCATCATGCAGTTCAAGCAGGCGGGCCTTGACCCCGAGGTGCAGATCTTCGGCCTGCAATCGCTGGCCTCGCCCGAGTTCCTCAACACCGGCGGCAGCGCGGTCGAGGGCGTGACCGTGATCGGCGAATGGACGCCGGGCGGCTTCGACGAGCCTTCCCGCGCCTTTGCCGAAGCCTACAAGACCAGGCACGGGGTCGAGGCCGACAACTGGGTGCCGCAGGGCTATTCGACGATGATGGTCTTTGCCGATGCGCTGCGCCGCGCCGGTCCGGATGCGACGCGCGAGGAGCTGCGCGATGCCCTGGCCGGCATCAAGGACGTGCCGGTGATCGTGGGGCAGGGCGTCTACAATTTCACCCCGGAACGGGCCGCGACCTTCGGCATGGGCATCCTGACCGTCAAGGACGGCAGCTTCGTGCGTCCCGAGGATCTGTAAGGCACCGCAGGCGCGCGCCCAGGCAAGGGCGCGCCGCTGCGCCAAGGAGGACGCGATGCGTTTCGACAGCGAGTTCGACTTCATCGTCTCGGGCGCCGGTTCGGCAGGCTGCGCGGTGGCCGGGCGGCTGGCGGAATCGGGGAAATACCGTGTCCTGCTGCTGGAGGCGGGCCCCCGCGACAGCGCCTTCTGGATCAAGGTGCCGATGGGCTATCCCATGCTGTTCACCAATCCCAAGGTGAACTGGATGTTCGAATCCGAGCCCGAGCCGGAACTGAACGGGCGGCCGATGTACAACCCGCGCGGCAAGGTTCTGGGCGGCACCAGTTCGATCAGCGGCATGCTGTATATCCGCGGCCATCCGACCGATTACGACACCTGGGCGCAGCTGGGCAATCCCGGCTGGAGCTGGCAGGAGGTGCTGCCCTGGTTCAAGAAGGCCGAGGACCAGGCCCGCGGCCCCGACGCCTATCACGGCACCGGCGGGCCGCTGGCCGTCTCGGACCAGCCCGACCCGTCGCCGGTGGCGCTGGCGATCATCGAGGCCGCGAAACAGGCCGGCATCCCCGCAAACCCCGATTTCAACGGCGCCCGGCAAGAGGGGGCGGGGCTGTTCCAGACCACCACGCGCAACCGGCGGCGCTGCAACTCGGCCCGCGCTTATCTCTCGGCGGCGGGCCGCAACCTGCGCGTCGATACCGGCGCCCATGCCACCCGGCTGCTGTTCCAGGGCCGCAGGGCCGTCGGCATCGAATACCGCCAAGGCGGGCGCATCCTGCGCGCGCGGGCGCGGCATGGGGTGGTGGTCTGCGGCGGGGCCTTCGGCTCGCCCCAGCTCTTGCAGCTTTCGGGGATCGGGCCGGCCGATCATCTGCGCGGGCACGGCATCGAGGTGCTGCACGACCTGCCCGGCGTCGGCGCCAACCTGCGCGACCATTTCTATTGCTCGCTAATCTTTCGCTGCCGCGAGCCGGTGACGATCAACGAACTGGCGCGCAGCCCGCTGCGCAAGGCCATCGCCGGGGCGCAATATGTGCTGGCCCGGCGCGGGCCGCTGGCCGCGAACGGCATCTTTGCCGGCATCTTTACCCGCACGGACGAGACCAGGGACCGGCCCAATCTGCAGATCAACACCAATATCTGGTCGGTCGCCTCGCGCGACAGGCGGGGAATGCGGGTCCACGACTTTCCCGGCTTCACCATGAGCCCGGTGCATCTGGACCCGGTGGCGACCGGCGAGGTGCGGCTGCGCTCGGCCGACCCCTTTGCCGATCCGGTGATCCGGCACAATTTCTTTCGCGACGAGCTGGACCGGATGGCCATGGCCAATGCCGTCCGCATCACGCGCCACATCGCCGGCCAGCCGGCGCTGGCCCGCTATATGGCCGAGGAGATCCGCCCCGGCCCCGAACTGCGGACCCAGGCCGAGATCATCGACTGGCTGCGCGGCAACGGCATCGCGAACCTGCATCCCGTGGGCTCCTGCGCCATGCTGCCCCTGGCCGCGGGCGGCGTCGTCGATCACCGGCTGCGCGTGCATGGCATCGCCGGGCTGTATGTGGCGGATGCCTCGATCATGCCGCGGCTGCCGGCCGGGAACACCAACGCGCCCTCGATCATGATCGGCGAGAGATGCGCCGCCATGGTCCTGGAGGACATGGCCCAGGGCGTCGCACCGGGGATGAAGGGAGCAGCGTGATGGACAGGGATTACGACGTCATCGTGGTGGGCGCCGGCGGGGCCGGGCTTGCGGCGGCGCATATGGCGGCCCGGGCCGGCGCCCGCGTGCTGGTGGTCGAGGCGGGCGACAAGGCGGGCGGCTCGACCGCGCTGTCGGGGGGCGTGTTCTATGCGGCGGGCACCTCGCTCCAGCGCCGGGCGGGGATCGAGGACACGCCCGAGGCGCTTTACCGCTATTACCTGCATATCAACCAATACAAGCTCGACCCGGCGCTGGTCCGGCGGCTGTGCCATGACGCGACGCCGGCCTTCGAATGGCTGGTCGGGCTGGGCGTCGATTTCCCCGAGGAGAACCTGTATTGCTCGGGCGTGGACAAGATCCGGCGCGGCCATCGCGCCCGCGGCCACGGCGCCGAGATCGCCGAGGTGCTGGAGGGCTCGCTGAGCGGCCTTGCCGTGGACATGGCGCTGCGCAGCCGGGTGCAGGAGCTGCTGGTCGAGGACGGCCGCGTCGCCGGCATCCTGGTCGAGGGCGACCGGGTGACGGCGGGGGCGGTGGTGCTGGCCACCGGCGGCTTCGGCGCCAACCGGCAGTTGCTGGCCGAGCTTTACCCCACCGCTGCGGCGCAGGGCGAGCTGTCCTGGTATATCGGCTCGGCCCATTCCCAGGGCGACGGCATCCGCATCGGCCGCCGCCTGGGCGCCGGCATCACCCGGCCCGACCGCGGCCTGCTGCTGATGACGCCGGGCTGGGAAAAGGAGCTGGAGACCTATCTGCCGCCCTGGCTGATCCATGTCACGCATGAGGGGCGCCGCTTCGTCGACGAATCCTGCGAATATTCCATCCTGTCCGAACTGCTGAACGAACAGACCGCGCGCGAATGCTTCGCGATCTTCGACGAGGCGGCGCGGCGCGAGGCCCGCTCGGCCACCGCCCCGAACTGGTCCGCCGACCGGCTGGCGCATTTCGCCGCCCGCGGGCAGATCGCGCAGGCCGACAGGCTGGAGGATCTGGCGGCGCAGCTTGGCATCGACGCGGCGACGCTGGCCACCACCGTCGCCGCCGCCAACCGCGCTGCCGAAACCGGGCGGGACGCGCATTTCTTCAAGCCGGCCGAGCATCTGAAGCCGATTGCGACCCCGCCCTTCTATGGCGCGCGCATCCGGCCGGCCATCGTCTGCTGGACCGGCACCGGGCTGCGGATCGACCCCGAGGCGCGGGTGCTGGACCAGGCCGACCGGCCGATTGCCGGCCTTTACGCCGCCGGAGAGACGACGGGCGGCATGTTCGGCCCCTGCTATGCCGGCGGCGGCGCCTCGATCGGCAATGCCATCGTCTTCGGCCGGGTGGCGGGCAGCAATGCGGCGGCCGAGGTGCGGCCGTGATCCTGGGCATCCACCACGCCGCCATCTCGACCCCGGACCTGGACCGGGCGCTGGATTTCTATTGCAACCTGCTCGGCTTCACCGTCGCCTCGCGCATGGAGTGGGGGCCGGGCACGGCGCTGCCCGACACGATCATGGGCCTCGGCGGATCGGCGGCGCGGCAGGCCAAGCTGCGCGCCGGCAACTGCTTCCTGGAGCTTTTCGAGTTTTCCAGCCCCGTTCCCAGCCGCCCCGAGCGCGGCATCCAGGACCACGGCATCACCCATCTTTGCCTGCATGTCCGCGACCTTGCGGCCGAGGTCGCCCGGCTCGAGGCGGCGGGCATCCGCTTTCGCTCGGTCCCGCAGCGCCGGCCGACGCATGTCTCGGTCTATGGCCACGATCCCGATGGCAATGTGCTGGAACTGCTGGAGGTGATGGATGACGGCCACCCCTTTTCCTTCGCCACGCTGGGGCCGGGCCGGGACGAGCGGCCGTAGCGCCGCCGCGGCGCGGATCGCGGCAACCACCAAGGAGGAAAAGCAATGAGCCGCCATTACGGAACCCTGTTCCAGCACGGATATGTGGTTCCCGATGCCGATGCCGCCGCCCATGACTGGGCCGGGCGCATGGGGGTCGGGCCCTTCTTCGTCTATCCGGTGCCGATCCCGTTTCAGGTGCTGAAGATCTGGGGCGAGCCGGTCTCGGTCCAGATCCACAGGCGGGTGCTGATGGGCTATACCGGCCCGGTGCAGATCGAACTGATCGAGCCGGCCGACGCAGCCTCGCCCTATCGCGATTTCCTGGAAAGGCGCGGCGCCGGGCTTCAGCATTTCGGCTTTCTCTGCGACGATTTCGACGCGCAGCTGGCGGCGGCCGAGGCGCGCGGCATGGTCCGCGCCATCGAGGGCCGCCAGGCCCTGTCGCGCATGTGCTATCTGTGCGACCCCGCCGATCCCGATGCGCCGATGATCGAACTGGTCGATCTGAAGCCCGAGCGGCGGCAGATGTTCGACCGCATGCGCCTGCCTTCGGTGGGCTGGGACGGGCGCGACGTGATCCGCGAACTCTAGAAAGGTGCAAGCATGGACTATCGCAAGCTGGGCCGCTCGGGCCTGACCGTCTCGGCGGTCGGGCTGGGCTGCAACAATTTCAACTGGACCACGGACGAGGCGCAATCGCGCCGCGTGGTCGATGCGGCGCTGGATGCCGGGATCACCTTTTTCGACACCGCCAACATCTATGGTCGTTCCGGCGGCTCGGAAGAGTTCCTGGGCCGTGCGCTGGGCCCGCGGCGCGGCAGGGCCGTGGTGGCGACCAAGTTCGGCATGCAGATGGCCGACGGCAGCTGCGGCGCCGACCGCTCCTATATCATCCGCTGCGTCGAGGACAGCCTGCGCCGGCTGGGCACCGACTGGATCGACCTTTACCAGCTGCACGAATCGGACCCGACCACCCCGATCGAGGAGACGCTGGATGCGCTGGACCGGCTGATCGCCCAGGGCAAGGTCCGCTATATCGGCGCCTCGAACATGGCGGATTGGGAAATCGCCCATGCCCATCACCTGGCGCGGGAACTGGGCGTGCAGCATTTCATCTCGCTCCAGGCGGAATATTCACTGATCCGGCGCGGGGCCGAGGCGACGACGATCCCCTGCCTGAACGCGCTGGGGTTGGGGTTGCTGCCCTATTTCCCGCTGGCCTCGGGGCTCTTGACCGGCAAATACCGCGGCGGCGACACGGGCGAGGGGCGTTTCGGCAAGATCGCGCGGCTGGCCGACCGCTATCTGACGCCCGAGAACCTGGCCCGCGTGGACCGCATCGCCGATTGGTGCGACCAGAACGGGCTTGCCATGACCGAGGTCGCCTTTGCCTGGCTGCTGTCCAGGCCCGTCGTGGCCTCGGTCATGGCCGGAGCGACCAAGCCCGAACAGGTGATTGCGAATGCGAAGGCCGCCGAATTGCGGCTGAGCGAGGCACAGATCGGCGAGCTGGAGGCGCTGCTGCAAGATGAATGACACGCTGGACAAGGTCGCCGTCATCACCGGCGCGGGCTCGGGGCTGGGCGCGGCGACCGCCCGCCGCTTTCACCGCGACGGCTGGAGGCTGGTCCTGGGCGACCTGCGGCCCGAGGGCGTGCAGGCCCTGGCGCGGGAACTTGGCGCGACCGCCCTGGCCTGCGACGTGGCCGACGAGCGCCAGGTCGAGGCGCTGGTGCAGGCGGCGCTGGACCGTCACGGCCGGCTGGATTGCATGATCAACAATGCCGGCATCCTGGGCGCCATCGGCCCGATCGGAGAGACCGCCGCGCGCGATTTCAACCGCGTGCTGGAGGTCATGGTCAGCGGTGTTTTCCATGGCACCAAGCATGCCGCGAACGCCATGGGCGATCAGGGCGGGGCGATCCTGAACACCGCCAGCCTGGCCGGGGTCGGGGCCTGGGCCAACCATTCCTATACCACCGCCAAGCACGCGGTGGTGGGTCTGACGCGCTCGAGCGCGGTGGAGCTGGCGCCGCGCGCGATCCGGGTGAATGCGCTGGCGCCGGGCAATGTGGTGACGGGCATGACCAGCAGCCTCAGCGGCGGCGAGCAGGCGGCCTATGACCGGGCCCTGGCACGCAATCCCATCCCCTATGTCTGCACGGCCGAGGACATCGCCGATGCCTTCGCCTATCTGGCCGGCACCTCGGCCCGCGGCATCACCGGGCAGGTGCTGGTGATCGACAGCGGGCTTGACGTCGCGGTGGTCCCGCCCGCCTATCACCAGGCGCCGGGGCGTTTCGTGGAATGAAGCAGGGCGCCGCGGCCGCTCAGGCCGTGGCCTCCTGCACCATGGCCTCGACCGCCTCGCGGATGATCTTGCCGCTGGTGCTGCGCGGGAACTGTTCGACCGGGACGAAGACCACCCCCTTGGGGCGCTTGTAGCCAGCGAGGCTGGCGCGGCACAGCGCGATCACCCCGGCCTCGTCCAGGCTGTCGTCGCAGCGCGCCACCACCGCCACCGGCACCTCGCCCCAATGCGGATCGGGGCGGCGCACCACGATGGCGTCGGCGACGCGCGGATCGGCCAGGATCACCCGCTCGATCTCGGCCGGATAGATGTTCTCGCCCCCGGACTTGATGAGATATTTCGAGCGCCCGGCAAATTCATAGCCCGCGGGCGTGCGGCGGAACAGGTCGCCCATGTGGAACCAGCCGCCGCTGAAAGTCTCGCGGTTGACCTGGTCGGCATTCCAGTAGCCGCTGAACAGCGTCGGGCCCCTGACCCAGGCTTCGCCGGTCTCGCCCTCGGCCACGTCGCGGCCGTCCGGGCCGACAAGGCGCAGCTCGGTCAGCACGCTGAGCTTCTTGGCAAGGCTGCGCGGCATCTCTCCGGGCCGGATCAGGTCGCCGGAGAGCGGCGGCATCCCGGTCTCGGTCGCGCCGAAGGAGTTGAGATAGGGCGCGTCCAAAAGCCGCGTCACCTCGTCGATGACCGCGGCCGGCGTCATGTCGGCCATGGCGCCGACCACGCGCACGCCCTTGATCCGGGGCCGGCGCGTCCGCAGGCGGGCCAGCAGAAGCTCGGTGGTGGCGGGCACGGTCATCAGCCAGCCGATGCGCTGCTGCTCCAGCGTGTCGATGATCCGGTCGGCGTCGAACCCGTCCATCACGGTGACGGCGCCGCCGATCAGCAGGGTCGAGAACAGATGCTCGGTGCCCCCCATGTGGAACATCGGTGCCCATGAGATATAACCGTCCTCGCGCGCGAGCCCCAGGTCCAGCCGAAAGGCGCACATGCGCGCGATCTGTGCCCGCTGGCTGATGACGGCGGCCTTGGGCCGGCCGGTGGTGCCGGAGGTATAGATGATGATGAACCCGTCCTCGGGTCGGGCCTGATCCGGGGCCTCGCCCGCGCATCCCAGGCTGCGCAGATCCAGGGCCTGGCGGTCGGGGCAGGCGGCGCGGGCCAGGTCGCGGTGGCGGGCCGAGCAAAGCACCAGCCGCGGCTGCACCAGCTCGATGCACCAGGCCAGTTCCGGCGCGACCAGCCGCCAGTTCAGGCAGGCAACCATCGCCCCCAGCTTGGCGCAGGCCAGCTGCGTCAGGCCGTATTCGATGCAGTTCTCGGACAGGATGGCCACGCGGTCGCCCCGCGTCACGCCCCGCGCCGCCAGGTCAGCGGCGATGCAGTCGGCGGCGGCGATCATGTCCGCATAGCTCAGCACCCGGCCGCCCTCGATCAGCGCCGGCGCCTCGGGCCGGTCATGGGCGCGCCCGGCGATCAGGCGCCAGACCGTCGTGCCGCTGGCCGTCAGGATATCCGACATCAGTCATGCTCCTTGAAGGTGAACTGGACCCGCAGGACCGGCGCGGCGCGCCCCTCGGCGTAAAGTGTGCCGCCGGGCCCGGGGGCCAGGGCGACGGCAAGCCGGTCGCCCTCGAAGACGTTGCCGGCGAAGAAGGCGGCGATCTCGGCGAACTCGGCCTGCGGATGGGCGGCCATGGCGGCGCTGATGACATAGGCCAGGTTGGCCGGGCCGGGATTGACGCGCCGGGGGCCGAAGCCCGCCGCCTCGGCGGCCTCGCGCCGCAGGTGGATGGCGTTGTCGTCGCGCAGAAGAGCGCACCATTGCGCCATCTCGGGGCCGCTGACCGGGCCGAAGCGCCAGCCGGCGCCGTTCTGTCTGTCAGCCATCATCCACCGCCGGAGTAATCATCTTGAATTGCAGCAGGCTGGCCGGGCCGGCCTGGTCCGACAGCGTGATGGCCAGCGCCAGATGGTCGGCCCGGCCAAAGCGGCGGCTGGGCTTGCGCGTCAGGTCCAGAACCTCGACCGTGGCGTCATAGGCTTGGCCGACCCGCAACCGGCCGGGAAAGGACAGCCGGCATTCGCCCAGCACCGGCCCGGCATCGAAGGCCAGCCCCAGGTCGCGGCTGAAATCGCCGATGGGCGACGGCATCGCTGCCAGTCCGCCCAGATAGGCGTGGATCGGATGCGCCAGGTCGCCCTGCCGCGGCGGGGCGGCGCAAAGCGCGCGCACCCGGTCGTCCAGCGCCGCGGTCAGGTCGTATCGCCTGCCGGGGATGGGGCGCTGGCCTGCCATCAGCGGCCGATGCGCGCGAAGCGGCGCTCGATCTCGGGGCCGATGCGGTCGAAATAGGTGGTGTCGGCCAGCGCGTGCATCGCCATGACCTTGAAGAGCGCGCGGGCGTTCATCACCGGCCGGTCGCCGACGCTGCATCGCATCTGGGCAAAGACCAGGTTGCGGGTCTTGCGTGTCACCTCGATGTCGCCGCGCACCCAGTCGCCGGGATGGACGATGGACAGGAAGTCGATGTTCATCGAGATCGTGGGCACTACGGCTGCCTCGTAGCCGACCAGATGCTGCACGCCGTAAGCCTGCATGTCGGTAAAGGCCGCCAGTGCCGCGCCGTGGCAATAGTGCGAGGGGTTCAGGTGGCGTTCCGTGCAGCGAAAGCCCACCGCGAATTGCCCCGGCCCGTCGCGCGTCGCATGCACGGGGCCGAAGGTGTCGCAGAATCCGCCGGGCGAAGGCAGCTCGATCCAGCCTTCGGGGGCGGGCGGGTTGCTTTCCGGGGCCTTGAAAGGGTGGAACGCGTCAAGGGTCATCAGCGGATCCCGATCTTGCTGCGCGGCATATTTATACACATAATATAAAACTATATAATGAATACCGTGTCAATGTGTGCAATAATGGTTTTGTCGCTATAAGGGAGAGACAAGTTGACCGATCTGGAAATCCGGCTGGACCGCCTGGAATCGCGTGCCGAGATCCTGGCGCTGATTTCGCATTACTGCAAAGCCTGCGACGACCGCGACGTGCCCCTGTTGCGGTCGCTGTTTCGCGAGGAGTCCTGGGTGCGCTCCGCCGACGGGCGCATGAAGGGCGAGGGGCTCGAGGGCATCATGCAGATGTATCGCAAGCGCTTCGAGGTGCTGGGCCTGTCCGTCCACTGGACCCATGACACGGTCATCAATTTCGATCCCGCCGACCCCGACCGCGCCACCGGCGAGGTGTTCTGCCATGCCGAGGCGGTGCGCAACCAGCAGGTGCTGGTCGGCTCGCTGCGCTACGAGGACGAATACCGCCGCCGCGACGGGAAATGGTATTTCGCCTCGCGGCTGCTGAAGTTCCTGTATTACGTGCCGGCGCAGAGCTATGCCGAGGCGCTGGCCTCGCCCTTGCGCCAGCGCGGATATGATGCGCCGCTGCCCGGCGACTATCCCGAATCGCTGCCAAGCTGGACCGGATGGGTGCAGCATTACCAGCCCGAGGAACAGCGGGCGTGATCCTGGGGGTCCATCACGCGGCGATCTCGACCCATGACATCGAAAGGCTGATCGGCTTCTATACCGAGGTGCTGGGGTTCGAGCTGGTCCACCGCCAGTCCTGGACCGCCGATGCCGAGGTCCAGAACGCGCTGCTGGGCGCCAGCGGTTCGGCCGCACAATTGGCGATGCTGCGGCACCGGAACTGCTATCTGGAACTGTTCCAGTTCGAGGCGCCGGCCCCGGAACGGCGCAGCCCGCATCAGCGCCTGTTCGGGGCCGGGCTGACGCATCTTTGCCTGGCGGTGCAGGATCTGGACGCCGAATACGAACGGCTGCAGCAGAAGGGCGTGGCGTTCCATTCCTCGCCCCTGCCGCGGCCGACCTTCAACGCGGTCTATGGCCATGACCCGGACGGCAATGTCGTGGAACTGCTGGAGCTTTACGACGCCTCGCATCCCTTCGCGGCGCATTGGCCGGTCCCCGAATAGGCAAAGGCCCCCGAAAGGGGGCCTTGGCCGCGCCGGGATACGGCGTCACATCACCAGCGACATCGGCGCTTCGATCCGGGCCTTGAGGGTGGACAGGAACTGCGCGGCGACCGCGCCGTCGATGCCGCGGTGATCGGCCGACAGCGTCAGCGTCGCGACGCTGGCGAAACGCAGCCCGCCATCGGCGGTCTCGCGCGCCTCGCGCCGGGGGCCGCCCACCGCCAGGATCGCGCCCTGGGGCGGGTTGATGATCGCATCGAAACTGCGCACGCCATACATGCCCAGGTTGGACAGGGTGAAGGTGCCGCCGCGCAGATCCTCGGCGGTCAGGCTGCGGTCGCGGGCAGCGGCGATCAGCCGCCCCGCTTCGGCCGAGATCTCGGTCAGGGGCCGCTGGGCGGCATTGCGGATCACCGGCGTGACCAGCCCGGCGTCGATGGCGACCGCGACGCACAGATCGACCTGGTCGAAGCGGGTGATGCCGCTGTCCGAGACGTGGATGTTCACCTCGGGATGGGCCGCCAGGGCCAGGGCGGCGGCGCGCAGCAGGAAGTCGTTGACCGAAATTCTCGCGCCCTCGCGCCCGCTGTTGAACTGGCTGCGCAGCGCCATCAGCGCGTCCATCTCGACATCCATGGCGGTGTAGAAATGCGGCACGGTCTGCTTGGAATGGCGCAGCGCGTTGGCGATGGATTTGCGCATCCCGGTAAAGGGCTGCTCGACCCCCTGCGCCGCAGCCGCAGCCGGCGCTGCCCCAGGCGCGGCGGGAATCGCGGCCGCCGGCGGCGACCACAGGCCGGCCGCCTGGACCGCTGCCTGCACATCGGCCAGCGAGATGCGCCCGCGATAGCCGCTGGGCTTCAGCCCGGTCAGGTCGAAGCCAAGCGCATTGGCGAAATTCACCGCGACCGGGCTGGCATGGGCGCCCCCATTCCGCCTTGCCGCCTCGTCGGGGGCAAGCGCGGCGGGGCGCGGCGGCAGGTCGGCCTTCCTGATCTTGCCACCCCAGCCCGAACCCTGAACCCCGGCCAGGTCGATGCCGTCCTGTTCGGCGATGCGGCGCGCCAAGGGGGAGGCCTTCGGCGCGGCGCCGGCATCCGCAGGAGCATCGGCGGCGGGGGAGGGTTCGGGCCCTGCGGATTCCGCCCGTCCCTCGTCCTTGGGTTCGAACGAGGCATCGACGGGCACGTAGGAGGCGATGAATTCGGCCAGCTCGGCCTCGCTGGCATCGGCCTCGGCCAGCACGGCGATCAGCGCGCCGACCGGGGCGGTTTCGCCCTCGGGCACCAGGATGCGGCGCAGGGTGCCGCCCCTGTCGGTGTCCAGCGTGTTGACGATCTTGTCGGTCTCGATGTCGACCAGCTCGGTGCCCGGCTCGACGCTGTCGCCCTCGGCGACGATCCAGCGCGAGATCTGGCCCTCGGACATTTCAAGGCCCCATTTCGGTAGGGTGACGGGATGGATCCGGGCCATGCTCACTCTCCTTTCACGGCTTTGCGGATGGCCGCTTCGATCCGGTCGGGACCGGGAACATACATGCGCTCCAATTCGCGGGCGAAGGGCACCGGCGTATGTGGCGCCGTGACCCGCACCACCGGCGTACGCAGCGAGGCAAGGCCCTTTTCGGCCGCGATGGCGGCGATTTCCGAGGCGATCGAGCAGACCGGGTTGGATTCGTCCACGACCACCAGCCGCCCGGTCAGCGACAGGCTTTCCAGGATCATCTCTTCGTCGATGGGCGAGGTGGAACGCAGGTCGATCAGATCGACGGTGATCCCGTCCCCGGCCAGCTTCGCCGCCGCCTTTGCGGCAAAGGAGACCATGCGGCCCAGCGTGACCACGGTCGCATCCTTGCCCGATTGCACCAGGCTCGCGCCATGCAGCGGCGCCACGTATTCGTCGTCCGGCACCTCGCCCTTGCTGGAATAAAGCGCCTTGTGTTCCAGGAAGATCACCGGGTCGTCGTCGCGGATCGCCGCGGCCAGCATGCCCTTGGCATCGGCCGGGTTCGACGGCACCACCACCTTCAGCCCCGGCACGGCCGAAAGCATGGAATAGATGGTCTGGCTGTGCTGGGCGGCGGCGTTCATGCCGGCGCCCATGGACATGCGCACGACGATGGGCGCCTTGGCCTTGCCGCCGAACATATAGCGGAACTTGGCCATCTGGTTATAGATCTGGTCCATGGCGACGCCGACGAAATCGGCGAACATCAGCTCGGCCACGGGGCGCATGCCGGCCAGCGCCGCGCCATTGGCCAGGCCGATGATGGCGCTTTCCGAAATCGGCGTGTCGATGACGCGCTTGTCGCCGAACTCGCCCATCAGACCCTTGGTCACGCCGAAGATGCCGCCGGCCGCATCGCGGCTGCCCGACGACCCGCCGGCGCCACCCGACACGTCCTCGCCGATGACGATGACGCCGGGATCGCGGCGCATCTCCTGAAACAGCGCCTCGTTCAGCGCCTCTCGCATAGTCTTCACGGTCATGATGCGGTCCTAGTAATCGGCATAGACGTCAGAGAGCATGATCTCGACCCCCGGCGCCGGCGCCTTGCGGGCCGAGGCCACGCAATCCTCGATGAAGGCCGCGATCTCGGCGTCGATGGCATCCAGCTCGGCCGCCTCGATCAGCTTGGCCTCGGTGACTTTCCGGCGGAAACGCAGCAGGGCGTCCTGGGTCTCGCGCAGGGTCTTGACCTCGTCCTTGGCGCGGTAGTTCTGCGGGTCGCCCTCGAAATGGCCGAAATAGCGGGTCGCCTCGGCGATCAGGGCGCAGGGGCCCTTGCCGGCGCGCACATGCTCCAGCGCATCCGCCATCGCCTGGTGGACCGAGAAATAGTCGAACCCATCCGCCTCGAAGACCGGCAGGCCGAAGCCCCGCGTCCGCCCGGCCAGGTCCGAGCCGATGCCATAGCCTTCGCCGGTATGTTCGGAATAGCCGTTCAGTTCGAAGACGAAGATCTTGGGCAGCTTCAGCACGACGGCCATGTTCATCGCCTCGAAGACCGTGCCCTGGTTCGACGAGCCGCCGCCGCCGAAGGATACCGCCACGCTGCCGTCGCCGCGCGCCTGGCAGGCCAGGGCCGCGCCGACCGCGATGGGCGGCCCGCCGCCGACGATGCCGTTCGCGCCCAGCATGCCCTTGTCGATGTCGGCGATATGCATCGAGCCGCCGCGGCCCTTGCACAGCCCGTCGGCGCGGCCATAGATCTCGTGCATCATCAGCCGCGGGTCGCAGCCCTTGGCGATGCAATGGCCATGCCCGCGATGGGTCGAACTGATATAGTCGCGGTCGGTCAGATGCTCGCAGATGCCGACGGCGATCGCCTCTTGCCCCGCATACAGATGCGTGAAGCCGGCGATCTCGCCGCTGCGATTCTCGATATGCAGTCTTTCCTCGAATTCCCGGATCATCCGCATCTGCCGATAGGCCTTCAGGATGTCGGTGCGGCTTTGTTGCATGGCCCTCTCCCGCTCGTCTTGCACCCGGAAACTGGTCGATTCTTGCGGGCGTGTCAATTTATATATGTTCAAACGATGGCCTTTGCGTATACTCAAAAAGCATAAACTGTATTTTTGGAGGAGAGGATGGATTTCCGGCTGACCGAGATCCAGCGTGACCTGCAAGAGGCGGCGCGCAAGTTCGCCCGCACCGAGCTGGTGGATCTTGCCCGCGACCTTGAAGAGAAGGCAGAGCCCGTCCCGCATGAATGGGTCAGGCGCTATGCCGAGCTGGGCTTTCTTGGCATCAACGTGGCCGAGGAATACGGCGGCATGGGGCTTGGCAACCTGGAGGCGCTGCTTGTCGTCGAGGAGTTCGCCAAGATCAGCTCGGCCGTGGCGTTTCCGGTCTTCGAATCCTGCGTCGGCCCGGTGCGCGCCATCGAGCGTTTCGCGCCCGAAAGCCTGAAGGCGCGGGTGATCCCCGCCGTCTGCCGCGGCGAGAAGGTCGTCGCCATCGGCATGTCCGAACCCGATGCCGGCTCGGCCCTGACCGACCTGAAGACCCGCGCCCGCGTCGAATCGGACAAGGTGGTGCTGAACGGCGCGAAGCGCTGGTGCTCCGGTGGCGGCCATGCCCAGGGCTACCTGGTCTATGCCCGCTTCGACGACAGGCCGGGCGCGGGCTCGATCGGTGCGGTCTATGTGGAAAAGGGCACGCCCGGCTTCAGCTTCGGCCCGCAAGAGCGGCTGATGGGGTTCCGCGGCGTGCCGTCGAGCGACCTGTTCTTCGACAATGTCGAGCTGCCGCTGGAGAATGTCGTCGTGCCCGGCGGCGGCTTCAAGCGGCTGATGGAAGCCTTCGACCTGGAGCGCTGCGGCAATGCCACCATGTCGCTGGGCCAGGCTTCCGGCGCGCTCGAGGATGTGCTGGGCTATGTCCAGGAACGCCACCAGTTCGGCCGGCCGCTGGTCGATTTCCAGGCTGTGCAGATCAAGCTGGCCGAAATGCGGCTGCGCGTCGATGCGGCGCGGCTTCTGATCCATCGCGCGGCGCAGAACGCCCAGGACGGGATGCCCTCGATCCTGGACAGTTCGCTGGCGAAATGCTTTGCCAACGAGATCTCGCGCGAAGTGACCGGCAATGCCGTGCAGCTGATGGGCGGCTACGGCTATTCCAAGGAATATCCGATGGAACGCCGGCTGCGGGATTCCTGGGGCTGGGGCATCGCCGGCGGCGCGGTGGACATCCAGAAGGTGAACATCACCGCCACCATGATCGGCCGCCGCTTCGACCAGCGCCGCGCCTGAGCCATGCGCCGGGCCGGTTGACCGGCCCGGCGTTTCCCTTGAAACCTGCCGCAAGAAGGGAAGGGCAGAGAATGATCCCCAGAGGATTTGGCGCCGATGCCGAGGAATTCGTCGATGTCGGTGCGGTCATGCAGGTGCCGAGCATGGGGCCCTGGTTCGTCACCGCGGGCGGGCGCGAGGTGATCCTGTGCCGCCGCGACGGCGAGATCGTCGCCTTCTCGGGCAATTGCACGCATAACTTCGCCCGCCTGTCCGAGGGCGAGGTGGAAGGCAACGTGGTCATCTGTCCCAAGCACGGCGCCCGCTTCGACTGCTCGACCGGCAAGGCCATGTCCTCGCTTTGCAGCGACCTGCCCAGGGTCGAGGTCAGGATTTCCGGCCGCCGCGTGCTGGTGCGGCGCAGCTGAAGGCCCGGCCCTTCACAGCCGATAGCGCAGCAGCGCCCGTTTCAGCAGTTGCGCGCGGGCGATGGGGTCCAGCCCCTGTTTCTCAAGCCGCAGCATCGGCACCTCGACATCCAGCGGCAGGCCGGGATCGGTGGCGTCCAGCAGGGCTTGCAGCGGCAGTTCGCCCTCGCCTGGTATCTCGCGATCCTCGACCGCCTCGCGAAAGGCGTCCTCGGGCGGGGCCAGCATCGCGTCGCAGAATTGCAGCGCGCCGATGGTGTCGGCCAGGGCGCCAAGCTGGGCCGGGCTGCCGCCGGTGCGCGCCAGGTGCAGCGGATCGACCAGCAGGCTCAGTTTCGCGTGGCCGCTCTGGCGCACGAAATCCGCCGCCTCGCCCACCGTGCGCAGCGAGGAAAACGCCATGAACTCGATGGAAAGGGCGATGCCGCGCGCGGCTGCCGCGTCGCAGGTCTGCGACAGCCGGTCCGAGGCGCGGGGCAGGTCGCGGTCATAGACCAGCACGGTGGCGCGCCGCGCCCCGATCTCGGCGGCATGGTCCAGCACCGGCAGGTAGTCGGCGGGATCGGTGCGGCCGGAAAAGGGCAGGGCCTCGACATTGTGGACCTGCACGCCCTCTGCCCGCATCGCCTGCACGAAGGCCCGCGTGGGCGCGCCGGGCAGCAGCCGCGGAAAGATGTCGAGCTGCGGCGCCGGCGGGTGCAGAAAGACCGTGACGAAGGGAAAGCCCGCCGCGGCGGCGGCCCGGACCAGCGCCACCGGATCGGTGTCGCGCAGGCTGAGCTGGTGCAGGGTCAGGATGCGCTCGGCCATGTCCGCTCAGGCGCCCAGATAGCTTTCGATCACCCGCTGGTCGCGCATCAGCACGTCCGAGGCGCCCTCCATCACGATCCGGCCGCGATCCAGCACATAGGCCCGCTGCGTGCATTCCAGCGCGCGATAGGCGTTCTGCTCGACCAGCAGGATGGTCAACCCCTCGCGGTTGAGCCGGGTCAGCGCGTCGAAGACCTGGTCGCCCATCAGCGGCGACAGGCCCAGCGACGGCTCGTCCAGCAGCAGGATCTCGGGCGCGCCCATCAGCGCCCGGCCGATGGCCAGCATCTGCTGCTGGCCGCCCGAGAGCGTGCCGGCGATCTGGTCGGCGCGCTCCTCCAGGATCGGGAAGATGCCGTAGACCTGTTCCAGGCTGTATCGCGCCGGCCGCTGGCCCAGGGCCAGCATGCCCAGCTGCAGGTTTTCCCAGACCGACATGTCGGCCAGCACCTGCCGCCCCTCGGGGACATGCAGCAGGCCCTGGCGCGAGACCTGGAAGGCGGCCATGCGGCCCAGATCCTTGCCGTCGAAGACGACCTGCCCCCTTTGCGGCACCACGGTCCGGCTCAGCGCGTTCAGAAGCGTCGATTTCCCCGCCCCGTTCGAGCCGACCAGCGCCACCATCTCGCCGCGGTTCACATGCAGGCTGACATCGCGCAGCGCTTGAATGCCCTTGTAGGAGACGCTCAGATTCCTGACTTCAAGCAGCATCGGCCTTGCCTCCGATATAGGCTTCGATGACCTTTGGATCGCGGGTGACGGCCTCGGGCGGCCCCTCGGCGATCATGCGGCCGGAATCCAGCACATAGACCTGGCTGCACAGGCGCGAGACGAAGGCCACGTTATGCTCGATCAGCAAAAGCCCCATGCCCGAACGCGCCAGATCCTCGAAGATCTCGGCCATTTCGGCGGATTCGACCTCGTTCATGCCGGCCACGGGCTCGTCCAGCATGACGACGCGCGGCGCCGCGGCGATCGAACGGGCCATCTCGACCCGGCGCTGGTGGCCATAGGGCAGGCTGCCCGCCTCGTAATCGGCATATTTCTGGATGCCGAAGCGGCCCAGCAGCTCCCAGGCCTGCTCGCGCAGGCGGCGGGTCTCGGCCAGGGCGGCGGGCAGGCCCATCAGGCTGGACATGACCCCGCTGCGCTGCTTGCGGAAATAGCCGATGACGACATTGTCGAGGACGCTTTCCTCGGGCAGCAGGCGGATGTTCTGGAAGGTGCGGGCGATGCCGCAGCGGGCGACCTCGTCCACATGCAGCCGCGTAAGCTGCTGCTCGTCCAGGTAGACCTCGCCCCTGGTCAGGCTGTAGACGCCCGAGATCATGTTGACGACGGTGCTTTTGCCGGCGCCGTTCGGGCCGATCAGCCCGGTGATCCGGCCGGCGGGGACGGTCATGTTGATGCCGTCGACGGCCTTCAGCCCGCCGAAATACTTGCAGGCGTCCTCAATCCGCAGCGACGACATCGGCCCCCTCCTTCCGCTTGGACATGGTTTTGGGCGCGCGGCGCAGGCGGCGGCGCAGCCAGTAGACCAGCTCATCGCCCACGCCGTTCGGCAGGAAGGTGATGACCAGGATCAGGATCACCCCGTTCAGGATGCCGCGGTTCTCGGCCAGCGGGCGCGCCAGTTCGGGCAGGATCGCCATGATCAGCGCCCCGGCGATGGGGCCCAGGAGCGTGTTGCGCCCGCCCAGCACCACCACGGTCAGGCTGGCGACCATGGCGTGAAAGCCGAAATCCACCGGCTCGATGTTGAAGACGTAAAGCGAACGCAGCGCCCCAAAGACCGCGCCGATCAGCCCCGACAGCACGAAGGCCAGCGCGTAATAGGACTTGATCGGCACGCCGAGCGAGGCGGCGACGGAATCGTCCTGGCGCAGCGCGTTGAACACCCGGCCGACCGAGGTGCGGTTGATCGACCAGATCACGTAGATCGTGACCAGCACCGCCAGCAGCAGCCAGCCGGTATTCATCACCCGCGGGATGCCCGAGATGCCGATGGCGCCGCCGGTGAAGCTTTCGAAATACAAGAGCAGCGCGATCACCACCTGCACGAAGGCCAGCGTGGCGATGGCCTGGAAGGCGCCGCGCAGCCGCGCCAGCGGCACCGACAGCACATAGCTGACCGCCATCCCCACCACGGCCGAGACCAGGATGGCCGCCGGCACCGGGACGCCGTATCGCGTCACCAGGATCGCCGTGGCATAGGCGCCAAGCGCCGAGAAGCCCGCCGTCGCGATCGAGAACACGCCCGCGCGCAGCGCCAGCTGCTGGCTGTAGCCCAGCCCGACCGCGATCAGGAAGAAGTCGATGAGCGGCTGATAGGAATAGTAAAAGGACATCATCTGCGGCTTCCTCCTGCATAGTTGCCGGCGCGTCCGAACAGGCCGTTCGGAAAGAACAGCAGCGTGACGAACAGCAGCGCGAAGATGATCGCGGTTGACAGTTCGCTGGACAGATAGGCGATGGTCAGCGACTGCACGATCCCGATCAGGATCGCCGCGACCACCGCGCCCTGAAGCGAGCCCAGCCCGCCGATCACCACCACGACGAAGGCTTGCAGCAGGAAGGGCTCGCCCATCATGAAGTGGATGGAGTTGAAGGACAGGCCGATCAGCACCCCCGCCAGCCCCGCCAGCGCCCCGGCGATGAAGAAGGTCTGGCGATAGACCGCTGCGGCCGAGATGCCCAGCAGCGCCGAGGCATGTTCGTTGCTGGACACCGCCCGGACCTGGCGGCCGAAGCTGGTGCGGTTGATGTAATAGGCCAGGGCCAGCACCAGGACCAGCACCAGCCCCAGGATGGTCAGCTGCAACAGCGAGATGCGCATCCCCCAGAAGCTGAAGAACTTGACCGGGAAGGTGCCGAAGGGAAAGCTCAGCACCTTGGTGTTCGAGACCTGCTGGGCGATGTTCATCAGGATCAGGTCCACCCCGATCGAGGTGACGATGGCGGCGAATTCGGCATGGCCCGACTTGCGCAATTGCCGGAAGGCCACGAAATCCACCACGACCGAGATCGCCCCGGTCGCGATGGTCGCCAGCAGCAGCGCGAACCAGAAGGGCAGCCCCTGCGCCGTCGCGTAATAGGCGATGAAGGCACCGGCCATGAAGATCGCGCCATGGGCGAGGTTCAGCAGTTTCTGCACGCCGAAGATCAGCGTGAAGCCAAGCGCGAACAGGGCATAGATCGCGCCGGACACCGTTCCATTGAGTATCTGTTGCAGTAGCATCCCGGTGGTCCGTCCAAAAGGGTTGCGGCCAGGGCGCCCGGCGCCCCGGCCCATGGCGCGCGGGTGATCAGCGCGGAGCCTGGACGAAGGCGCCGTCCTGCACCGTCAGCACGTTCATGCCCACATGCGGATAGCGTTTCTCGTCCACCGAATAGCTGCCCTGGCCGGCGGCCACGCGGACCTCGCTGGTCTTGCCCAGCTGGTCGCGCAGCGCCTCGCGCGTGGGTTCGGGCATGGACTTCAGCGCATTGGCCATCACCAGCATCCCGCCGTAGCCGACGGCGTTCCAGTTGTCGGCCTCGTGGCCGAACGTCTCGCTGAACTCGGTGGCGAAGGCCTTGGTGAAATCGTCATAGCCGCCCGGCACCCAGTCGGCGATGAAGGTGACGCCCTCGACGCCCGCGCCGCCGCGGTTCAGGAATTCGGGCGAGGCGAAGGCATTGTGGCCGAAGACCGGCGTCGCCGGGTCCAGCCCGGCCTGGCGCAGCTGGACGATGATGTTCGCCCCCTGCGAGGCCGAGGCCGAGACGAAGACGCAATCCTGCTGCGAGGTGGCGATCTTGGTCGCCACCGACGAGAAGTCGGAATCGGTGCCGCCGACCTGTTCGACGGTGGTGATCCTGACGCCCTTGTCGGTCATCAGCTTCTCGAACTGCTTTTGCAGCGCGACATAGGCCTCGATGTCGCGGATGCCGATGACGGCGCATTCCTTCACGCCTTTCACATCGGCCGCGTAATCCACCAGATAGGGGATGGTGATTTCCGGCGGCTGGGTCAGGATGAACGACCAGGGCCCCTGATCCAGCACCTCGGGCGTGTTCGTCGTGGTGACGACCGGCACCTTGTATTGGTTGCCCGAGGACGCGCCGGCGATGGCGACCGCGCCGCTGGTCGGACCCAGGATCCCCAGGATCGACGGATCGTTGGCATAGCGCGCGATCAGCGACATGGTCTGCGTGCGATCCGTGGCGTCGTCGGCATAGGTGACCTTGAGCGTGTTGCCCTCGCCCAGAAGGCCCTGTTCGTTGATCTGCTGCTCGGCCAGGCGCATGCCGTCGGCGACGGCGGTGCCGATGAAGGCTGCGGGGCCGGTCAGGGCTTGCAGGACGACGACGTGATACTCGTCGGATTGGGCGGCCATGGCGGGCAGCAACGCCATTGCGGTGCAGGTGGCGAACAGATTGGACAGTTTCACGACGGTTTCCTCCCCAGGAATGTGAACGGCGGGTTGACCTGGCGGTCGCCCGGTATCGGATCGCGATTCTTCGCGATCCGTGACGGATTCTCGGCTTCCTCCACAATAATATGTATATCGCAGATGGATATAAAAATATTGTGGAACGAAGTAAAAATACTTGTGATGGATTATTGGGCGGCGCAGCTATCCGCCGCCATCTCTTGCACCATGTCGCGCAGCTTGAATTTCTGGATCTTGCTGGCGGACATCGGCCATTCGGCGATGAAATGGACGTCGCGCGGCACCTTGAAGCTGGCGATGCGCGTCTTGCAATAGGCGATCAGCGCGGCCGGGTCCACGCTTTGGCCCGGCACCAGTTCCACGAAGGCCACCGGCACCTCTTGCAGCCGCGGATCGGGCTTGCCGACGACCTGGCAGGTCTTGACCGCGGGATGCTGGGCCACGACCATCTCGATCTCCAGCGCGGCGACGTTTTCGCCGCCGACCTTCAGCATGTCCTTGGCCCGGCCGTGGAACATCAGCGTGCCGGCAGCGTCGAGCGAGCCGAGGTCGCCGGTATGGAACCAGCCGTCGCGCTTGGCCTCGGCGGTCTTTTCGGGATCGCCGTAATATTCGGTGAAGATCGAGAAGCCCTTGACGCAGATCTCGCCGATCTCGCCCGGCGCGGCCTCGGTGCCGTCCTCGCGCGCGATGCGCACGGACAGCCCGTCGAAGGGACGGCCAAGGCGGTTGAAGCGCTCGGCCTCGCTGTCGGCGGGGTCGCTGGTGGTGACGGTGCCGGCGGTTTCGGTCATGCCATAGGTGCCGACGAAGACCGCGTTGGGAAAGCTCTTGCGCATCAACTCGCGGAACGGCTCCGGGCTCAGCGCCATCGAGCAGTTGATGAGCCGCAGCGATGCCATGTCCTCGGCGCGGAAATCCGGGTGATAGACCATGTCCGACAGGAATAGGGCAAAGCTGGGATAGCCGATGGTCGGCCGCGCCTCGCGCACCAGCCGCAGCGCAGCGCCGGCGTCGAAATGCTGCATGCCGATATAGGTGGCGCCGGCATGATAGGCCGCGCATAGCGGGAAAAGCGCGCCGACATGGAACATGGGCAGGGGCGACCAGAACGCGTCCCGATCGGTCATCCCGTAGCGCTCGGCCAGGCCCATGCCGGTGCGGACCAGCGCCTCGTGGCTGATCATGCAGCCTTTCGGATTCGAGGTCGTCCCCGAAGTATACAATATCAGCGCCGTCTGCCGCAGCGTGACGGCGCGGCGCAGCCGGTCGATCAAGGTGTCCTCGACATCGGCGGCGAAGCGCTGGGACACGGACTGGCGCAGGCATCCGGCCGAGGGTTCGTCGGTCAGCAGGGTGATGCCGCGCAGGCGGGGGGCCTCGGGCAGGCTGATCGGCTGGTCCGGGGGCGCGTCGCGCAGGGCCGGAAAGGCCTGGTGCAGCCGCGCCCGGAAGTCCAGCCCCTCGGCCACCTGCGTTGTCGAGATGATATGCACCAGGTCGGCGTTGACGGTCTGGTAGCGCAGCTCGTGTTCGCGATAGCGGGCATTCATCGGCACCGAGACCGCGCCCAGATAGGCCAGCCCGAAGTAGTATTCCAGGTATTCGATGCAGCTGGGCAGGAAGATCCCGACATGGTCGCCGGGCCGCACGCCCAGGCCGTAAAGTTCGCGGGCCCGCAGCATGGCGGCCTGGTGCAGCTGGCGAAAGCTGCGGTTCTGGTCGGGAAACCGGATCGCGTCCTTGTCCGGCGTTCGTGCCGTTGCCCGGACCAGAAGATCGCCGACCGTGGTGGTGGCCGTGTAGTTGAGCGTAGCTGACATCTTTCCCCCCGGCCCGTTTGCGCCGGGCCCCTCATTGCTGCGACGATTGCGGCTATTCCTCGGGTGCCAGCGTCACCTCGAGCCCGGCAAGGTCGTCGGTAACGGGGATCTGGCAGCTCAGCCGCGATGTGTCGCGATAGGTTTCCATGAATTCAAGCAGTTCCCGTTCGTCGGGCTGTTGTTCCGGCAGGCGGTCGAGCCAACCGGGCGCGACATAGATGTGGCAGGTCGCGCAAGAGCAGGAACCGCCGCAGATCGCGGCGACGTCAAGGCCGGCCACGTCGCGCAGGGCCTCCATCAGGCTGGTTCCGGGTGCTGCGTCGAACTCCTTCACGCTTCCGTCGCGGTCCGTGGCTGTGATTCGTGGCATCTGGCGTCCTTGTCTGTCGATCTGGGGCTAGAGATGGCGGATGGGCTGCGAACCGTCCCAATCGGCCGCCAGCGACTCCAGCCGAGCAAAGAATTTCACGAGCCCGGCAGAGGGCTGCACGATCTCGACCACCCGGCCCTGGTCCAGCGGGTCGCTGTCCAGATAGGCAAAGGGAATGCCGGCCGCGGTGCGCCCGCCCATCAGCACCCCGATGCCCTCGGCCTGCCAGGCGGCAAGGTCGGCGTCCAGATCCCTGGACAGCAGGCAGACGTGATGCAGGCCGCCGCCGCGCCGCGCGATGAAATCGGTGAACATCGAATCGTCGCCGCCGGTCTGCTGGATGATCTCGATCTGCATGCCGCCCCAGGAAGCCAGCGCCACCGCGTTCTCGACCTGGATCGGCCGGCCGCGATAATGCATCTCGGCATAGTCGATTCGCGGGGTGACGAGGAACGGGCCGACGCCCAGCGTCTGCGTCCAATGCGCCAGCGCACACTCCAGGTCGGGCACGACATAGCCCATCTGGACGATGGCGCCCTGGCGCGACCTAGCCTTGGTTCCCACGGGATCGAAGCTGTCCGGCATTGATCCTCCCCCTCCGTGGCGGCATCATTGTGTATTTTTTACCGCATTTCAATATACAATTCTTGCCAATGCGAGATTTTCATCCCGAAGGCCCGCCCGGACGCGAAAACGGGCTGCTTCCAGCCGGTGTGGCCGCCTTGCCATCGGCAACAGTATTGCAGAGCGACTCGGGCTTGGAATACGCTGGGCGTGAAGTGTAAGCATACAATCTGCTGCCACCTGGCGTATATGGGAAGCCTGTTTCGACCGGGTCAAGCTCATGGGCAGAGAAGGAGAAGAAAAATGGCACGATCTGCCGGAATGACGCATTCGGAGAAGGTTCGGCTTGCGCTCGAACAGGACATCTTCTCGGGCGCCATCGCGCCGGGAAGCTCGCTGGACGAAGAGGAGCTTGCCCGCCGCTTCGAGGTTTCCCGCACCCCCGTGCGCGAGGCCATCCTGCAACTGATCGAGTCCGGCATCGTGGAAAAGCGGCCCCGGCAGGGCGCAGTCGTCACCATGACCGATGTCACCGACCTGATCCGGCAGTTTGAGGTGATGTCCGAACTGGAATCCATCTGCGCCAAATACTCGGCCCGGCGGATGACCCCGGAAGAGCGCGCGACGCTGAAGGAGGTGCATGAACAGTCCGAGCGCGCCTTCGCCGCCGGCGACCAGGACAACTATTATGCGCTGAGCCGCAAGTTCCACCTGCTGGTGATCGACGGCACGCATAACAAGGAACTGATCGACATGACCAACAAGCTGGGCAGCAAGCTGGTGCCCTATCGCCGCTTCCAGCTGGGCTATCCGGGCCAGTCGCAGTCGAACCTGGAGGATCACCGCGCGATTCTGGAGGCGATCCTGGCCCAGGACGTCGAGCGGGCGGCCGAACAATTCCGCAAGCATACCAAGGTCCAGGGCGACATCCTGGCCGATTACATCGCCATGAACGAGGAGCGCGTCCGGGCCAGCTGATCTCCCCGCCGATTTCAATCCACAAATTTTGTTCTTGCGTATGCAGTAATGATCTATAAAAATACATACTAATCGGCCGGGTCGGATGCTTTCCGCCCCATGGCCTGATCGCATCAGCGTCTTCTGGGGAGGAATGGCGATGAATCCGCAAGAAAAGCAGCGTATCTTGGACCAGCAGGCTTACGAAAGCGCGCGCGGGGGTCCGCCCGAGGGGTTCCCGCAATTCCCCGACCTGCCGGGCCTGCGCTATACCGATCCCGCCTTCTTCGCGCTGGAGATGGAGCATCTTTGGCGCAAGACCTGGCTCTATGCCGTCCATGCCGACGAACTGCCCGAGGTCGGCTCCTACATCCAGTGGTCGCGCCTGGGCGAGCCGCTGTTCTTCATCCGTGGCGAGGACCGGAAGGTCCGCTGCTTTTACAACACCTGCCGCCATCGCGGTGCGCCCGTCGTGACCGAGCCGTCCGGCAAGTCCCGCGGCGTGTCCTGCAAGTATCACGGCTGGACCTACAACACGCGCGGCGAGCTGATCAACCTGCGCGACCGGCGCGATTTCGTCGGGCTGGATCTCAGCTGCCGTTCGCTGGTCGAGGTGCGCTGCGAGAATATCGGCAACCTGTATTTCGTGAACCTCGATTCCGACGCCATGGCCCTGCGCGACTATCTGGGCCCGGTGGCGCAGGCGCTGGACGAGATGAAGCCCGACACGCTGGCGCTGATCGACAAGTCCACGATCCAGGTGAAATGCAACGTCAAGATCCTGATCGACGCTTTCCTCGAGGTCTATCACCTCAAGTCGATCCACCAGAACACCGTGGACCGTTTCCTGGACCACCGCGGCTCGGCCATCACGCTATACGAACACGGGCATTCCCGCATGGTCACGCCCTTCAAGCGCGAGGGCTGGAAAGACCCCGGCGTGCGCGGCCTGCCCGAGATCGACGGCGTCGATCCCTGGTTCGGCGACACCAACCTGTCGCTGATGGCCTATCCGAACCTGGTCACGCCGGTTTCGCCCTGGGGGATCCCGGTCCTGGCCTTCTGGCCCGAAACCATCGACACCATGTCGATCGACGTCTACTGGTTCGCGCCGCATTGGGGCGAGGGGCCGCGCCCCGAGGTCTGGGACATGCGCATCCGCAATTTCGCCGCGATCCTGGAAGAAGACCTGCAATTCGCCGACAAGATCCAGATCGCCGCCATGTCCAGCGGGCTGCGGGACTTTCCGCTGAACTACCAGGAACGGCGGATCTATCACTGGCACGAGGAACTCGACCGCCGCATCGGTGCCGACCGCGTGCCCCCGGCGCTGCGCATCAAGCCGCTGTTGCAGCCTTATTGGGACAGCAACTGGAAACCGGCCGAGGCACCCTCGGAAACCGAGCGGGCCTGAGCCATGCCGGACCTGCCCGTCCTTCCTCCGACCGTTCGCTATGAACGGCGCGGCGCGGTGGCGATCATCCGCATCGACCGGCCCGAACTGCGCAACGCGGCCGACCGCGCCACCTCCTACGGCGTCCACGAGGCGCTGTGCCATGCCGAGGCCGACGAAAGCGTCGGCGCCATCGTCCTGACCGGCACCGGCGAGCGCGCCTTCTGCGCCGGCATGGACCTGAAGGAGGCCGGCCGCATGGGCTCGGGCACCGGGCTGGTGCCGGGCGCGGGCTTTCTGGGCGTGACCGAGCGGCGCTGCCCCAAGCCGCTGATCGCGGCCGTCAACGGCGCGGCCGTCGCCGGCGGCTGCGAGGCGGCGCTGGCCTGCGACCTGGTCGTCGCGGCGGACCACGCGGTCTTCGGCCTGCCCGAGATCCGCCGCGGCATGGTCGCCTTTGCCGGCGGCGTGCAGCGGCTGGCGCAGATCCTGCCGCGGCAGAAGGCCTTCGAGGTGATCTTTTCGGGCGCCCATTACCCGGCGCAGGCTTTTGCCGCGCTGGGGCTGGTCAATCGCGTCGTGCCGGGCGACCGGGTGCTGGACGAGGCCGTCGCCCTGGCCGAGGAGGTGCTGGCCAATTCCTGGCACTGCCTGCGCCTTGCCAAGCAGCTTTACGAGGTGGCGCGGGACGAGACGCTGCAAGCCGCGATCGACTGGGGCCACCGGCACGGCCCCGCGCTGATGAACTCGGCCGACAGCCGCGAGGGGATCGCGGCCTTCAACCAGGGCCGGGACGCAAATTTCGCCAATGGGACACGGATATGAACGAAATGGCACAGCCCTCGGCGGCAGGCCCGCACGGGTTTCAATGGTTCCTGACCGATGAGGAACTGGCAAGCCGGCCGACGATCTACGCCCCCGATCTTTTCGCGGGCAAGCGCTTCCTGATCACCGGCGGCGGGACCGGCATGGGCCGGGCGATGACCTTCCTGCTGGCCCGGCTGGGCGCGAAGGTCATGATCGCCGGCCGGCGCGAGGAGGTGCTGGCCGATGCGCAAGAGGCGGTCGGGCGCCTGACCGGCCAGCATGTCGACTACATGCCGATGTCGATCCGCGACCCCGACCAGGTCGATGCGCTGCTGGACCGGGTCTTCGGCGACTGGGGCGGGCTCGACACGCTGGTGAACAATGCCGGCGGCCAGTTCCCGCAGGACGCCATCGGCTTTTCGCGCAAGGGCTGGAACTCGGTCATCGACCTGAACCTGAACGGGACGTGGTGGATGATGCAGGGCGCCGCCCAACGCTGGCGCGACCGGGACGAGGCCGGCAACGTCATCTCGATCGTGGCCCATGTCGGGCGCGGCATGCCGCAGGCCGCGCATACATGCGCGGCGCGGGCGGGGGTGATCTATCTCAGCCGGACGGTGGCGACGGAATGGGCGCCGCTGAACATCCGGGTGAACTGCATCGCGCCGGGCGCCATCGCCTCGGAAGGGCTGTCGAAATATCCCGAGCACGCCACCGCGCGCTTTCGCAACGTCAACCCGCAGCGGCGCATGGGCAACGGCTGGGACATCGCGGAAGGCGTGGCCTACCTGTCCTCGGATGCGGGCAATTTCATCACCGGCGAGGTGCTGACCATCGACGGCGGCATGCAGATGTGGGGCACGGTCTGGCCCGCCGGCGTGCCCGAGCATTTCAACGTGGTATGACGGCAGGCGGGGCATGGGCGTGGACAGGGCGATAGGCACGGGCTTTCGGTTGGGCGACCCGGTGATCGGCGCCGCCCTGGCGGGTGCATCCTGGGGCGACCTGCCCGCGCATGTCGCGCAACAGGGCGCGACCAGCCGTGCGGCGATGCGCGACCGCATCCTGCGCCTGGCCGCCGGGCTGCTGTCGGCCGAGCTTCGCCGCGGCCAGCGGGTCGGCGTCTCGATGCCGCCCTCGGCCGACCGCACGGCGCTTTGCGCGGCGATCTGGTGGCTGGGCGGCGTGGTGGTGCCGCTGGAGCCCAGCCTGCCGCAAGCCCGGCTGACCATGGCGCTCCAGGGCTCGGGCCTGCGGTTGCTGGTGCATCATTCGCAAGGCGCGGGCCGCGGCACGAGCCTTGCGGCGGTGCGCCATCTCGCCTGCGACGAGCTGCCGGCCCAGGGCGATGCGCCTGATCTTGGGCAACTGGCCGAACGCGCCGGGCGCGTCCTGCCCGACCATCCCGCCGTCGTCCTTTACGGCGAGGGCCAGCAGGACTCGGCGCGCGGCGTGGTGCTGAGCCACCGGGCGCTGCTTTGCGCCGCGCAGGGCCTGGCCGCGCGCTATGGCATCGGGCCGGGGTCGCGGCTGGCGGTGCCCTTGCCCCTGAACCACGCCGCCCGGCTGACCGCCGAGCTGGCCGCGCTGCTGGCGGGTGCGGCGCTTTGCGACCTGCCGGCCTTTTCGGCGCCCGCAAGCCACCTGATCCTGGCGGACGCGGCGCCGGTGCCGCCGCAAGCCCCGCCCGCGGTGCAGATGCAGCCGGGCATGGTCCTGCTCAGCGGCGATGCAAGGCTGGTCCGCGGCTGGCAGCGCGCCTTGCCGCACAGCCGCATCTTCAACAGCTACCAGCGCGCCGAGCTGGCGGGCATCGCCATCTGCTCGGACCCGCGCGACCCGCCGCATACCGCGCATGCCACCGCCGGCCGGCCCCTGCGCGGGGTCGAGGTGATGATCGTCGATCCCCGCACCTCGATGGACATGCTGCTTTACGAGATCGGCGAGATCTGGATTCGCGGCGCGCCGCTGATGCTGCGCTATCACGACGATCTGCGCGCCAGCCGCAAGGTGCTGGACCGCAGCGGTTTCTTCAAGACCGGAGACATGGGCTATCTCGATTCCGAGGGCCGCGTGATCGTCTGCCGCGACGCCTTCGCGCAGATCTGAACCCGCCGGTTTTCTTTCCCTTGGCCGCTGCGCGAGGCGCGTGCAGCGGGCGGACAATCCATGAAGGAGGCAAGGATGACCCAGACAGAAACCTGCGACGTCCTGGTCATCGGCTCGGGGGCGGGGGCGCTGACCTCGGCAGTGACCTGCGCCAAGGCCGGGCTCAAGGTGCTTGTCACTGAAAAGGCCGGGCAGTTCGGCGGCACCACCGCGACCTCGGGGGGCGTGCTGTGGGTGCCGGGCAGCCGCCATGCCAAGGCGCTGGGCGCCCGGCTGGGGGTCGAGGACGACGGCGACCTGGTACGGACCTATCTGCGCCATGAGGCCGGCAATTGCTATGACGAGGCCCGGATCGAGGCCTATCTGGAACATGCCCCGCGCATGGTCGAGTATCTGGAAGACCATACCGAGGTGAAATTCTATCCGATGGAGTTTCCCGACTATCACCCCGAGGCCCAGGGCGGCTCGCGCATCCGCTCGGTCGGGACGATGGATTACGACGCGGCCAAGATGGGCGAGCTGATGAAGACGCTCAAGGGCGAGCTGCCGCAGACGCTGTTCCTGGGGCTGGCCATCGGCTCGACGCTGGAGATGAAGCAGTTCCTGGCGGCGGGACGCTCGCCCAGGGCCATGGCCTATGTGATCCGCCGCATGGCGCGGCATTTCATGGACCTGGCGGTGAAAGGATCGTCGCAGCGCATCGTGCGCGGCCGGGCGCTGATCGCGCGGCTGGCGCGGACGGCGCATGACCTGGGCGTGCCGTTCTGGCTGAACGCCCCGGCAGAGCGGCTGATCCGCGAGGGCGACCGCGTCGTCGGGGCCGAGATCCTGCGCGACGGCAAGCCGGTGCGGGTGCTGGTGCGCCATGCCGTCGTGCTGGGGACGGGGGGCTTTCCGCGCGACAAGGACCGCCGCGCCCGGCAATATCCCGGCCATGCCCGGACGATGGAGCCGGTGACGCCCGCCCCCGTCACCAATGTCGGCGACGGCATCCGCATGGCCGAGGAGGTCGGCGCGCAGTTCAATGCCGAACTGCTGCAACCCGCCGCCTGGCTGCCGACCTCGCGCCTGCCGGGGGCGGTGGACCAGAACGGCGTCTGGCCGCACCTGACCGACCGCAACAAGCCGGGCTTCATCATGGTGCTGCCGGACGGCCGGCGCTTTGCCAATGAAAGCGCGCCCTATCACGACCTGGTGCCCGCCATGCTGGACGCCTTCGAAAGCCGGGGCGCCGACCGCGCCTTCCTGATCGGCGACGACCGGGCGATCCGGCGCTGGGGCATGGGCTTCGTCCGTCCCTTCCCGATCCCCAAGGGGCGTTACCTGCGCAACGGCTACCTGACGCGCGCCGCCACGCCCGAGGCGCTGGCGCGCAAGCTGGGCATCGACCCCGAGGCGCTGGCCCGGACCATCCGCGATTTCTCGCGCCATGCCGCCGAGGGGCGCGACCCCGAGTTCCACCGGGGCGAATCCGCCTATGACCGCTATCAGGGCGACGAGAACCATCGCCCCAACCCGGCGCTGGGGCCGCTGGACAAGGGCCCCTATTACGCGGTGCGCATCTATCCGGGCGAGATCGGCACCTACAAGGGCCTGAAGACCGACGAACATTCGCGGGTGCTCGGGCAGGGCGGCCGACCCATCGCCGGGCTTTACGCGGCGGGCAACGACCAGTCCAACGTGTTCGGCGGCTCTTATCCCGGTGCGGGTGCGACCATCGGCCCGGCCGTGACCTTCGGCTGGATCGCCGCGCGCGACATCGCCCGGCAGGCGGGGCTCGAGGTGCCCGGCGGCGCCTGACGAAGCCGCCGGGGCCGGGACGATCCCCGCCCCGGCCGGCGGCGGCCGGTCAGATGTTGATCGCCCGGCCCATGGCGGCGAGAACCGCCTCTTTCATCGTCTCGGAAAGGGTCGGGTGCGGAAAGACCGCCTTGGCCAGTTCGCGATCCGTCGTCTCAAGCTCCATGGCCAGGACGAAGCCCTGGATCATCTCGGTCACTTCGGCCCCGACCATATGCGCGCCCAGAAGCTCGCCGGTCCTGCGGTCGTGGATGACCTTGACCAGCCCCTGCTCGGCGCCAAGCGCGATGGCCTTGCCATTGGCGAGAAAGGGGAACTTGCCGACCGCGATGTCCCGGCCCTCGGCCCGCGCCCGTTCCTCGGTCAGCCCGACCGAGGCGATCTGCGGGTCGCAATAGGTGCAGCCGGGAATGCGGTCGCGGTTCAGCGCATGGGGGTTCTGGCCGGCGATGGCCTCGACGCAGATCACCGCCTCGTGCTCGGCCTTGTGCGCCAGCATCGGCCCGCCGGCCAGGTCGCCGATGGCATGAATGCCCGCAACATTGCTGCGGCCCAGGGCGTCGGTGCGCACGAAGCCGCGCTCCAGCGCCACGCCGGCCTCGACCAGGCCCAGATCCTCGCTGTTGGGCTCGACCCCCGCGGCGACCAGGACATGGCTGGCCTCGATGCTGTGCGTCTCGCCCTTGCCGTCCCGGAGCGTGGCGGTCACGCCTTCTGCGCCCCGGTCAAGCTGCGTCACCGTGCAGCCGGTATGAAAGGCGATGCCGCGCCGGGCGAATTGCTGGCGGGCGAAATCCGCGATCTCGGCATCCTCGGCCGGCAGGATGCGCCCCGCCGCCTCGACCACCGTCACCTGCGCGCCAACCGCGGCAAAGAAGGATGCGAACTCGATGCCGATGGCGCCCGAGCCGACCACCAGCAGGTGGCCGGGGAGTTCGGGCGCGGCGAGCGCCTCGAAATAGGTCCAGACGCGCCGGCCGTCGGGCTCCAGCCCCGGCAGCACGCGCGGGCGCGCGCCCGTGGCCAGGATGACATGCCGCGCGGTATAGCGGCCGGCCCCCAGCGCACCCTTGGGCGGCCTAGCCGCCGCGTTGCGGGGATGCGGCTGGGCGGGCTCGACCGTCACGGCGCCCGGCCCGTCCAGCCGGGCCTTGCCCCAGATCACGGCGATGCGGTTCTTGCGCATCAGCATGGCGACGCCCCCGGCCATGCGGCCCGCGACCCCGCGCGAGCGCTCGACCATCGCCGCCAGATCGGCGGTGATCCGCCCCTCGACCCGGACGCCGTAATCCGCCGCGCGGCGGGCGGTTTCCAGCGCCTCGGCCGATTTCAGCAGCGCCTTGGTCGGGATGCAGCCCCAGTTCGAGCAGATGCCGCCCAGATGCTCGCGCTCCACGATGGCGGTTTTCAGGCCCAGCTGCGCTGCGCGGATCGCCGCGACATAGCCGCCCGGTCCGGCGCCCACGACGATGACATCATAATCCTGCATGGCTTCCTCTGTTTCAGGCGATTCTGCGGTTCGTTATACAAAGAATGCAGTAATTGTATATTGCAATTCCTTCCGATCCGGTGCAGTTTTGGCTCGATCTGCGGCGGCCGGCCGGAATCGCACCGGCCTGCCCCATTGGCGCGTATGCCCGCGGCGCGCGCGAAACCAAGGAGGAATGCATGGATCTGGGACTGAAGGGCAAACGAGCCATCGTCACGGGGGCGACGCGCGGCATCTGCCGCAGCCTGGTCGAAATCCTGGCGCAGGAAGGCGCCGATGTCGCCTTTTGCGCCCGCAAGCAGGATGAGGTCGATGCCACAGTCGAGGCGCTGAAGCCCTATGGCACGCGGATCATCGGCGGGACCGCCAACGTCAAGGATGCCGAGGGCTACAAGGCATGGCTGCAACAGGCCGCCGAGGAGCTGGGCGGCGTCGACATCTTCGTGCCCGGCGTTTCGGCCGGCGGCGGCATGGATGGCGAGAAAAGCTGGTACAAGGCCTTCGAGATCGACCTGATGGGCTGCGTGCGCGGCTTTGATGCGCTGTTTCCGACCTTCAAGGCGCAGGGCTCGGGCAATGTCGTCTTCATCTCGACCACGGCCGCGGTCGAGACCTTCATCGGCCCGATGGCCTATAACGCGCTCAAGGCCGCGCTGATCACCTATGGCAAGCAGCTGTCCCAGGCCCATGCCAAGCGCGGGCTGCGGGTGAACACGGTCTCGCCCGGCCCGATCATGATCGAGGGCGGCTCGTGGGACCAGGTGCGCCAGCAGGACGAGGCGTTCTTCCGCTCGATCCTGGCCCAGCAGCCCGACGGCCGCATGGGCGAGGCGGAAGAGGTGGCCCGCGCCATCGCCTTCCTGGCCTCGGACGCGGCAAGCTGGATCAACGGCGTCAACCTGGTCGTGGACGGCGGCTTCACCAAGCGCGTCCAGTTCTGACGGCCGCGCCCATGCTGATCCGCTACGATGCCAAGGTGAGGCTTTTGGTCGTGACCAAGGGGCATCCCTATGATCGGGCGGCCTTTTGCGCGCTTTTCGATTCGCTCAAGGGCATCAGCTGGACGCATGTGGAACAGCCCGCCGCCGCGCAGCTGATCGCCTGCGGCGGCGGGCAGGACCATGACCTGATCCTGTTCTACGACGTGCCGGGCATCCAGTTCCGCACCCCGAACCCGCCCGACCTGATCGAGCCGGACGAGGGCTTCAAGGCCGGGTTCCGCGCGCTGCTGGCCAGCGGCAAGCCGTTGCTGTTTCTGCACCATGCCATCGCGGGCTGGCCGCTGTGGGACGAATATGCCGAGGCGATCGGCGCGCGGTTCTTCTATCAGCCGGGTCGCTACAAGGGCTGGGCGCATCCCGATTCCGGCTATCTGTTCCCCGTCACCTACCGGGCCGAGCCGGTGGGCGCGCATCCCGTGACCCAGGGGCTCGAGGACGGTTTCGAGCTGACCGACGAGCTTTACCTTTTCGAACTGCTGGAAGAGGTGGTGCCGCTTTTGCGCGCCAAGGCCGATTTCGACCCCGCGCGGTTCCATTCTGCCAGGAATGCGCTTGCGGCGCGGATGTGGACCTCGGACGGCTGGACGCCGCCGCGGGGCACCGACCTGATCGGCTGGGCCAAGGTTTCCGGCCGGTCGCCCACGGTCACGTTGCAATGCGGCAACGACGGCGCGACCTTCGCCAATCCGGCCTTCCGCAAGCTGCTGAGAAACGCCCTCGACTGGCTGCTGAGCCCTGCCGCGCGCGAATGGGCGGCGGGCGCGCCGGCCCAAGTTTAAGGAAAGACCATGTCGCAAAGCGAAAACACCCTGACGCCCCCGGCCGAAGTCGAAGCCGCGGGGCAGCACACCAATGCGCGGGTGCTGGCGCAATCCGCAAGCCGCTGGCCCGACCGGCCGCTGCTGCTGCTGGACGGCGAGCGGCTGAGCTATGCGCAGATGCTGGCCGAGGCCGAACGCTATGCCGCGGCGCTTCTGGCGCAGGGGGCGGGGCCGGGCACGCGTATCGGCATCCTGGGGCCGAACTCGGTGGAATACGTCAAGCTGCTTTACGCGGCGGGCATGATCGGGGCCTGTGCCATCACGCTGAACGCCCGCTTCAAGGAGGCGGACCTGGTCTATGCGCTGGACCATGCCGAGGCCGGTTTCCTGTTCATCGGCGGCCAGGCCAGGTCCTTCATGGACTTCCGCGCCATGCTGGTGCGGATCTATCCCGAATTGCAGGGCTGGGACGGCAAGGCGCCGCTGTCGCTTGCGGCCGCGCCGCATCTGCGCCGCCTGTTCAACTTCGGCGACCCCGACGAGACGGCCTGGCCAGACGAGGCCGCCTTCCTGTCTGCCGCGACGCCCGCGCATCTGGACCAGGCCCGGCGGCTGCGCGACGAGATCCCGTCGCAAAGCGATGCGCTGATCATCTATTCCTCGGGCACGACGGCGCATCCCAAGGCCTGCATCCTGAGCCACCGCAACCTGTCGCAGATCGGCATGTCCTTTGCCCGGCGCTTCCGGCTGGGCCCCGAGGACGTGGTCTACAACCCGATGCCGTTCTTCCACATGTCCTCGATGCTGCCGATGGCCGCCTGCCGGGCCGCGGGCGCGATGCAGATCTGCACCGGCCATTTCAAGCCGCACGAGGCGCTGCGCCAGATGCAGGACGAGCGGGCGACATTCGCCTATGTGTCCTTCCCTACCATCGTTGGCGGCATCCTGAACGATCCGGGCTTTGCCGAGGCCGACCTGTCCTCGGTCCGGCTGTTGCATTGCGTGGGGCCGGCGGACCTGTTGCGGCGCTATGCCGACAGCCTGCCGGGGGTGCGCTTCGTCAATGCCTACGGGCTGACCGAGGGCAGCGGCGTTCCGGTCTGGTCCGATCCCTGGGATCGGGCGGACGATCCCTTCACCCATTCCGGCAAGGCCTTCGACGGGCTCGAGATCGCCGCCTTCGACCCCGAGACCGACCGGCGCCTGCCGCCCGACACCCGCGGCGAATTGCGGCTGCGCGGCTTTTGCCGGTTCAGCGGCTATCTCAAGGACGAGGCGGCGACGGCGCAGGTGCTGCGCGCGGACGGTTGGCTTTGCACCGGCGATCTTGGCTATGTCGATGCCGGGGGGATCGTCACCTATGACGGCCGGCTCAAGGACATGCTGAAGATCGGCGGCGAGAACGTCGCCGCGCTGGAGATCGAAAGCTATCTCTGCACCCATCCGGACATCGAGCTGGCCCAGGTCATCGCCGTGCCCGACGGCCATCTGTTCGAGGTCGCGGCGGCCTATGTCGAGCTGCGGCCCGGCGCGCGGCTGACGGCGGCGGAGGTGGTGGATTACTGCCTGGGCCGCATCGCCAGCTACAAGGTGCCGCGCTATGTGCGCTTCGTGACCGAATGGCCGATGTCCACCACCAAGATCCAGAAGTTCCGGCTGTCGCGCGAATTCGCGGCCGAGGAATATTTCGACATCAAGCAGATGATGGCCGCGCGCCGCTCGGCCTGCATCGCTGGCTGACGGCTGGCCGTCCCACCCTAGCAACTGTATCTCTCAGGCCGTCGCGGCGGTCCATTTCTGACGGCTCTTGCACAGGGCGTTCGCGACGATAACGAGCTTCCTGGCAACGGCGGTGATGACGACCTTGTGCGGTTTTCC